>Ga0210387_10000007_pt1 | contig 276666 bp, 243 predicted proteins | sample IncBWC7OmetaG_FD_160108 | JGI IMG/M metagenome (GOLD analysis project Ga0210387, IMG submission 160108) | Forest soil microbial communities from Barre Woods Harvard Forest LTER site, Petersham, Massachusetts, United States - Inc-BW-C-7-O ...
ACACCACACGCGTGCCGCGCTCCAGCAACTCCTCGGGATACTTCCTCGCTCTTGGCATGACCACAGACTCCTCCCTCCACCAGGCAAAACCTGGCATCGAAGTCTCCGCCAAACCCAGGATGGCTCAGGGACCGAAACGGTCCCTAGCAAGGGCCAAAATTGCTTGGCCGTTTTGCGGTGCTCACGGTCAGTAACCACATGACCCAAATCAGACCCGCCCATACACACCGCAGTAACGACGCACGCAGGCAGGCGAGCCGCCGCATCAAGGTGACGCTGCCAGCCGCCGTGGCACAGCAACTCGACCGGCTGGCCATGCGTGCCGGCGAGCCGCCAGCGAAAGTAGCCGCGCAGATGATCCGACAGTCCATCGGCGATACCGAACGTCACGAACACGCTCGCGACAGGCGGGCACGCGAACCCGCCCCGAGCGAACATGATCCTGTTGACCAGGACGAGCGTGCCCCGTGGCTTGAGCCCTACGGCGGCAGCCGCGAATGGCGCGGCCTGACATGGGGCGCCATCGTCGGCCTGCACGCTCGCTATCCCGACACCCTGTCCGCTCTCAAGGAGGGATGGTGGCGCAACGCGAGCCACTTGGAGACGTTGAGCGCGCTTGCGGTCTGGCGCCAATGGATAGACGACGCCGGCCACGACCCACGCGAAGAGCTTGCCTTCCAAGTGCAACTCGCCGACTACGGCCACCTCCTGCGACGAGAACGAGGCAGCACCATCGATGACTGGCAACCAGGCGCACCGCCCATCGAGTGGTCCTAGCCAGCTCACCGGCGCGCCACCCGCCACAGATGGAACCTCATTGGAACCTTGAGGCTCCCCGAGAAGCGCGAAAGCCCCACCGAATGGGGCTTTCAACCAGTGGGCGATACTGGGCTCGAACCAGTGACCTCCGCCTTGTCGAGGCGGCAAATCCGCCACGAGCCGCGTAGATTAGGCCGATATGACCACGCAAAAATGGCTCACTGCCACGGGATCAGGCTGGTTTGGTACCCAAAGTGGTACCCACGAAAGCCTTGGTACCCACCGTGGTACCCACGCTAAAATGACGACGACCAACATCGACAAAGGCACCCCAGCAGGATTTGACTGCCGCCGGGGGCCGGACACCGGAGATGCATCGATGCCGACACCGAGTCCTAACGCCACTATCGTCGTCCGCGAGCATCGCGGCCGTCCGTTCTACGAGGCGAAGTTCCGACACAACGGCCGACAGGTCAAGCGTCGCATTGGGTCTGCGTGGCTCGAACGCGACCCTGACACCGGTAGTTGGCGTCCGAACCGAGGGCGTGTGCCTGACGGCTCTTATGACGAACGCGGCGCGATCATCGCCGCGTCACAGCTTGTCGCCTCGCATGTCGCCGAAGTGAGCGACCTTGAGCGCATCGAAGACGAGCGCCGCACACGCGGCGTGACGTTCCGCGAGGTTGCGGAAGCGTACCTCCGGTGGCTTGCCAGTGTGGCCGGTGCCAAGCCAGCCACGCTCCGCGATCACGGCTACATTCTTGGCGAGCCGGGCGTCCCGTACAAGCATGGCCGCGGAGTCACGGCCGGACACGTTATGGCTGCGCTGGGCGATCGTCCCGCAGCAAAGATCACGACACGCGAAATCGAGGCCGTGTTGACGACCGTCAACGACACGGGCGCGTCGGCTAGCACCGTGAACAAGTATCGCAAGGTTGTCCGCGCTGCGTTCAGCTATGGCTGCAAGCCGTCTACTTTCGCACTGCCAACGAACCCCGCAGACGCCGCTGATCGACGGCGCGAGCCCCATCCGGCTGCGCTTGTGTTCTATACACCGAAGGAGGTCGAGGCCATTGCGCTCGCACTCGCAGACGGATGTCACCGTGACCCATCACGGCCAGCGGTCAGCGATGACGAGCGCCGTGCGCGCCAAGCGGAGGACTACCAAGATGCTGAGATTGTACGCGTCGCCGCTTACGCAGGGCTGAGGCGAGGCGAACTACTGGCCTTGCGCTGGCGCGATGTTGACTTCGCGGGATCCGCGCTGACCATCGCTCGTGCGATGAGCGCGGGCGTGGAGTCATCCACAAAGTCCGGTCGCGTCCGTCGCGTCCCGTTGGCCGATCAGACCGCCGTCGCGTTGGATCGTATGAGGCAACGCGAGCACTTCACGTCACCCGAAGATTTTGTGTTCTGTAACCCCTTCGGACGGCCACTCGATGGCTCGGCTCTACGTAGGCGCTACCGTCGCGCCCAGATCGCCGCCGGGGTCCGGCCGCTTCGTTTCCATGACCTACGCCACACGTTCGGTTCACTCCTGGCAGTGGGTGGCGTAGATGTCGTGACGATTCAGAAGGCTATGGGTCATAGCGCCCTGGCTACTACCAGCCGGTACCTTCACGCCCGACCAGCCTCTGAGCAGGCTGAAGCGTTTACTGCTGCATTCGCGGTCAGTACGTAGCAGTTGGCTGGAGCGACGCGTCGACCCTGACCTGATCGTGATGCAGGTAGATAACTGTGCGACTACACACGGCTACTGGGCGGACAGCGACCCGATCACATCATCCAGCTCGCCCGCAAGCCTTAGCGCCTCCGTCGGCTCTTGTCCGAGCCTGACAGGAAACTCCCAAGCTTCAATATCTGCACCGGTCGCGAGGTCCTTTAGAGCGTTGCTCATCGTTCCCAGCTGCGCGCGGGTCAGCCGCACAAGTATTTCGGGTGGACCTATCGAGGGATCGCTTGCGTCATCTGGCCAGACGCCACGGTGCTTGTCAACCAGATGATCGTGAAAGGGTCGCAAAATCGATCGGCCACAACCCAAGCGGAGTTCGAGCTCATCTTCGGTCATGTGTATACCGTTTATGAACTCATTGAGAACGTTATCCATCAGCATAGACTCTGACCTGCTGAGAACAAGAGTCGCGTGATGTGAATCACTCGAAAACAGTCTCATCTTATTTCAGAGTCCCAAAGTAGCTTTCACCAGCTTCAGGCTTGAATATTGTTCCACCGTCTGGCGACGACGGATCTACGATCACTACCGTATTGGTCTCTTTATCATAGTACGCAGTTCGACCATTCGACAGCTCTCTCGATTTTGTCGAGTTCTCGAGTGCATCCTTGATTATCTGTTCAAACTCCTCAGGCGTCTCTGCTCCAAATTCGCTCGCGTGCTTTCCGAACGCGTGCCCGTTAGCGATCTGGCTAGCCCTGCAGTCGGTGTCCTCTTGCTCGCGTTCGTTCAGCTCGGCTTCCCCTTCATCATTGCCGCCTTCTTCGCCTGCGATGGCTGTCACGACCCCAACGGCCGCGCCGATTGCTGCGGCTCCTGATGCGATCCCTGCAGCTCCACATGTCCCGAGGTCAACGCCGGGGATCTCGAAGGTCGCACCGCAGGCCGCGTCAGCGCCGGCGGCGCCGCCGGCCAGCGGTGTCCATAGAAGGCCCGATGAGTCTCCGTAGGTTGTCGGGCTGTCCCCCGCGTAGTTGTAGGGCTGGCCCGAGATCGCCTCGATCGGGTCGACGCTGAGGAACTGTCCGGTGGCTGGGTCGTAGTTGCGGGCTCGTAGATAGATCAGTCCGGTGTCGCTGTTGGTGTATTGGCCGTCGTAGCCGAACGGTGTCGTGGCCGTCCCAATATGTTCTTCGACCGCACCGTAGGGGGTGTAGGAGTAGGCGGCTTCTGTTGTGCCTGTTTCGCTCGCGATGAACTGGGTGGAGCCGGCTTGGTCGTGGTGTAGATACTGTGCTTTTTCGGCGCCGTTGATTTGCTCGATGGGCAGGCCATCGACTCCATAGATGTAGCTGTTGGTACCGTCGCTGAGGATAAATGGGGTGTTTTCGGCTGTGTCCCATGCCATGTAGCTGGTCGTGCCTGAGACTGTTTGTGATGCGCGTAGTCCTTCGCCGTTGTAAGCGTAGGTGTCTTTGATTTCGCTGGTTGCGCCTTCTTTGGGTCTTTCGACAGAGATCAGGTTCCCCGCTTGGTCATAACCATATGTCGTTGCCGGGCCTGTTCCGGGTGTGGTTTTGGTGCGCTCACCCATTTCGTTGTACGTGTAGGTTGCGCCCGCTCCGCTTTCAAGCTCATCGGCATTGTCGTATTTGTATGTGCCCGCGCCGATCTGGGTTGGATTGTTCGCCGCATCATATTTGTATGTGGTCGCCGCGGATTTTGTTAGACGGCTGTTGGTGTCGTATGAGGCTTCCGTGATTTCGCTACCGAGCAGGCCCTTGTTGACCGTGTTGTCTACCTGTCCGTCCGAGTCGCGTGCGTATGTAAGCGACGCTATCGTTTCCGCGCCCTTGAACATTTTGGTTTCGGTCATCTGGTCGGACAGATTGTAGGTGTAGGTGTCTTCCTCTGACGTGCCGGAGGGGTATACCGTGGCCGTCAGGTCGGAGTCGGGACCGTAGGAGAATTTGGTTGTGTGTTCTAGCCAGTCGGTGACCTTTTCCAGGCGTCCATCTTTGTCGTAGACATCCGTTGCGTTCTTACCGTTGGGGTAAGTGATCTTTGTTGTCTGGTTCGCAAGACTGTATTCGTACTTGATGACTTCTTTATGGCCGTCTTCGGCTTCTGTCAGGCGGTCCAACTGGTCATAGACATATTTTGTGGTGCCTGTCCCGTCGGTCATTTTGGTGCGGTTTCCGTCTTTGTCGTATTCATATTTGACGGTAGGTGTTTTGCCGTCCGAATACGTGATTTCCGTGAGCCTGTTGGCGGGATCGTATTTGTAAGTTGTGGTGCGTTTAGCCGCGTCGGTCAAGCTGGTCAGGTTCCCGGCAGCGTCGTATTCCTTTGTTGTCTTGCGCGAGAGCGGGTCGATGGTTTCCGTGACCTCTCCTAGCACGTTACGCACATATTTTGTTGTGTGTTTGTTGCCGTCGGTCTGGCTGGTTATCTGTCCGGCGCCGTTATACCCGGTTTCTGTGACTGTACTGTTTGGTTCTTCGACCTTCGTAAGCTCGTTGTCAGCATCGTAACTGTACTTTGTTTTGTTGCCGTTCGGGTTGGTCATCGATTCGAGGTTGCCGTCGGCGTCGTAGGCGTATTTGGTGATTCTGGCGGTCAATCCTGTCCAGTTCTCGATCCGCTCGTTGTTGTGGTCGCTGACGTAGAGCGTTTCGCCTGTGGCAGCGGCCACGCCGGTAGGCGATTCCAGATCACCGTTGCCTTTGCCTTTGGAGCCAAAGCTGCTCAAGAACCGGCCCGATGCCGTGAAGATCTCCACACGGTTGTTTTCGCGGTCGGTCACGTACAGCTCGCTGGTGCTCGGACCCGCCGCTATCGCGTAGGGCACCTCAAACTCGCCGTTGCCGGAGCCTTCTGAGCCGAACTTGGAAACATAGACTCCTTCGGTCGAGAACTCCTGTACGCGGTCATTTATCGCTTCGGTCACGTACAGGTTGCCTTTGTCGTATGCGATCGCGACGGGCCCGGATAGCTGACCATTGCCCGAGCCTTTGCTTCCGTACTCGTTGACGTATTCGCCGGTTTCGCTGATCTTCTCCAGTCGGTCGTTGACTTCGTCTACAACCCATAGGTTGCCGCTGGAGTCGATCGCTATGCCGTCGGGCTCCCAGAACTCGCTAACTTTGCTGCCCATCAGTCCTGCACGACAACTACTCGTGCAGACCTCGTATTTTTCGGTGCCGTCACTCACACCGTAGCCGAATGTACGGATGAATGTGCCGCTAGAGGAAAACTCTTGGATGCGATAGTTTTCTCGGTCGGCTACGTAGATGTCTCCCGTCGTTTTGTTGATGGCTACCCCGAACGGGAATTTGAACTGGCCATCACCGGTACCAGACGACCCGAACTGGGTTACATATTCTCCTTTAGAGTTGAACTCCTGCAAACGGTTCAGCGAACTGTCAGCCACCCACAAATCACCAGACGAAGTGACCGCGCTCAGCGTTGGGAACTGGAACTGGCCATTAGCTGAACCGGATGAGCCAAACGCAGAATTGTAGACAGGTTCCCGCGATGGTTCGGTGACCGACACCGGACGACCCTGCTGATCGCGTTCAATCGTCGTTGCGAAGGCGTCCGGTTCTGCGCCTGAGACGTTGCCGCGCGGGCTAACCGTCGCGATCTCCTGCGAATCTTCGTTGTATTCCCAGGTGCGCTTGTCGCTTTCTGGGTCGATTTCGCCTGTGCGATCACCATACGTGTCGTATTCGTATTTCCATACGTGCCCGAGCGGATCGGTCATGCTTTCAACTTCGCCGTGAGACCCATAGGCGTATTTGGTGCTCTGTGTTTTTTCGCCGGGCGCTGGCCGTTCTACCGTTTCGGCGTCACCATCGCTGTTGCGTTTGATGGTAGTGGTCTCACCCTTTGGTGTGGTCATCGAGATCACGTCATGGGTTGAGTTGTATTCCCATTTCGTTTCGTCGCTGTCCGGGTCGATCATGCTCGTGAGATTATCGGAGCCGTCGTAGCCGTATTTCGTTGTGTGGCTATTGCCGTCGGTAAAGGCCGTATCGTAACCTGCGCTGTTGTATTCCCAGCTTTCGGTGGTAGCGAGGCCTGTGCCGTAGCCTCGGGTGATCGAGGCGGGCTCGCCGTTGGGAGCGTACTGCTCGGATGTCACCGCTCCGGTCGTTTCGTTCGTGATCGTGGTCTTTAGCGCCGCATAGGCGAATTTGAGCGTGTGTCCCAGTGGGTCTGTTTGTTCGTCGACTTGATTGTTGGCGTTGTATTTGTTGGTTGTTTTTCCGCCGAGGCCGTCCTTTATTTCGGTGATCTGATGTGCACCGTCGGCTTTAAAGGTCCAGTTCGGTGAAGATTCCCCAGGTAGCGTGACAGTGGCAAGCGTTTCTTTTTCATAGGTGTATTTGACTTCGTGGCCCACCGGGTCCTTAGCCGATTCCACGAAACCTTCGGCGTTCTCTTTTAGTGTAAGTTTGCGACCGGCGGGGTCGGTGATCGTTTCGAGCAGATGGCTAGTTCCGTTGTAGGCGAGTTTCGTTTCGTTGCCATTGCGGTCGGTGACCGATTCAAGACGACCGCTCGACCCCTGAAACTTCATCTTCGTCTGATCAGGCAACATGAGCGTGTAACCAGCTTCTGAAGAACCCGACAGCTTATCCTGACTAGAAACAGGAGCCGTGAAAGACCCACCACTTTCCGAGAAAGGGACCGTCTCGCCACTAGCCGTCACGAGCAACACCAGATGCAGCGCCGGTTCCAGGACAAGATGATCGCCAAAGGAACTGGTCCAACCGTAGCCAAAGAGCCCCTTGACCCCCGCCGCAGCGGCCTGAGAGTTATAGGAGCGCGTCAAGTCCAGACCCACACCACGTCCACCAACCCGAAGGTCGGTCTGCGAAAGCGTCTCGTCACCCGTCGCGCAATCGACCGGGTCATCGCATTCCGAACGATTCTGGTGGCCTTCAAGCGGCGGTTCGCCCGGAACCATAGGGCTAGGAACGACTCCGCCTTCCAGACCCGGCAGGAGCGAGAATTGCAGGGCGTATGCAATCTCAAGCTCATCAGCAAGCGGCGCGACATCAGCATTGGATACCGACGTAGCTCCGTCGTGTGTGTTGAAATTATATTCAGTTTCGAAAGAGGTTTCACCATTAAGCTTATGATCGCCTTCGGGCACATAGCTTCCGATGCCTTCCGCTGGAAAGCCAATTTCACCGACCGACCCTTCGAGCGCCGTGGCATTAACATAGTCGGCAATTTCTTCGCCACCGGATTCTTCTAGACTCGCCCAATTACCACAGGTGGGATAAGGACTATCCACGACACAAGCCAAAGGCAAGAAATGTTCAAACGACTCATAGCCACCTTTATCGAGACTCCCGCGCGACACCCACTTTTTTTCTATCGGTTCCCACCATTCTTCGGTCAAATCGACCGGCTGCGCCGCATACGCACAGACCCCACCGCCGCCTGCGACCGAGATTGAAGAACAGGATTGAAGGTGCCCGATAATTTTGAACTGAGGATACCATGACCAGAAATACTTTATGGGCAGCCCTCCACGTTCACCGTGTTCCTTCTCACCTCCCACATCTGTGTCAGTCCATTCCGGCAGCGTGAACATCCGTTCGACGGTATGCCCGTTCGAGATAGCCACTGCGAAAGGCTCGTTTGATTCCAGTGTCTTTTCATAAAGACCACCGAACACGGCTTCTGCCCGCTTCTCGATGATTCCCTTTTCTTCGACCGTGCGCATATAACCTTCGCCGACTTCACGTTCACCCGTCGTCGCGTAAGGCTTCCCAGTACGCAACCGGTTGACCAGTCCCGCAGCCGCTTCAGCTTCGCCGGACGAGATGCTCGCGACTTCTTTACCACTTGCACGACCGGGGATAAGGTCGAATTCCTCCCCGTGCCACACACGATCGATGGTTTCCTTTTCAGCAGCCGAATAGACCTTGATTACATGACCATAGGCGTAAAGAGTCCACGTATGGTCAGGATTTTCGACGAAACCACCACCTGACGGTTCAGCCGAAAGGGTACGGGCACTTGCCACAGCCGCAGGTAGAACAACAGCCAAAACGACCAAGACGGCACAGAAGAAAAGGAGACGCGAACGCAGAAAGCAGGAAGCCCTTAACATGTGATCGCACGGCCTACCTAGTCTATCTTCCCTACGCCGGTCGTTTTCCTGCGACATGCCGTCTCCCTTGTAGAACTATTTGGCGATGAAAGCCGCGCACGAAGACTATGACCCCGACGCCGGGATGCACCCTATCCCGACTTCTGAGGCAATGTCAACCAACAGGAATACAAGATGCTCGCAATATGCGCACATTTCGCTACTTGGCAGCGTCCAGACGTGACTGGGCAGTTTCCGCATCGCTTCCATCCGCCGTGGAGTTCAGAGGCCGGGCGCCCTCTCGCACAACTGCCCAGCGGCTGTACTGTCGCTGGATGGGCGATCCCGCCGCGTCTGTCGGGTGCCGCGTGACGCTGGCGATGCCGTCCGCGCAGGTCCACTTGGTCAGGCGGCCCGAGATGGCGCTCGCCGCACCCACTCGCGCGTAGGTGTCAGAACGCGGCGCAGGGCGACTGTTCTGCGACGGACAGCCAATGCGGCGCCGCATGCGTCGTCGCGTTCGAGATGCGCGTGTCCGGCGCACTCAAGCAGGGCCTTGACGTTCTTCGGTCCACGGCCTATGTTCGCGCTGCCGCACGTTCCGGACCCGGTTTGGTGGGGCCGAGCGGCGTCGCCGACCGAATCCAGTTGGCCCCGGCGCGGGGTTCCCGCCCCGCCCGGGACCGTGACACAGGAGGTATCAGCTCCCATGCACCGCCACCGTACCCCAGAGGACCACGATGAGCTAGCCCGCCTTGACGGTGCGGTTCTAGGGCTACTTGTCGATCCCGACGATCATCGGCCGTGGTCTGAAACCGAGATCGCGCGAGAGATCAGCACCCCGGGGAGCGTCCCTGAATGTTTGGAGCGTCTGCGAGACGGCGGTCTGGTCCATCGGTGCTGCTGCGGCCTGGTGGTCGCCAGTCACGCCGCCACGCGCTGCTATGACATCGAACAGGGCCACGGTCCGCGAGAGGAGCAGCGCAGCCTCGAAGACATGATTCTCGGGCTGGCGTTGGAGCATCCTGTCTCTGAGGGTCCCCCCTCACGCGAGGATTTTGTCGCCGAGTTGGGCGATGACCGGCGGTTGACGATCATCGATGCGCTGGACAGCCTTCGTGGGGCAGGACTCATCGACCGGTCAGGCGAGTTCGTCACGCCATCACGGGCGGCGAGGACTTACAGCCAGATTGCGATCGCGTAGGCGCAGCCTACGTCGGTCGCCCGTGGCTGGGAATCCCTGTGGATCTTGATCACGGTTCTCCCTTCGGTCTGGGAACAACTCCTCGGTCATAACAACACCTAATGGGAAAGGAACCCGAGATGAATTCTGTATTGGAGGTGCGCCCGGAGATCTTGCCGCCCCTACGCGATGCCCTACATGGAGTGATTCAACAAGCGGCTGAAGGCGTCGTAAACGTAGCCGATTGGTCGCGTTGCGAGCAGTGCCCTGTCTGGTATGTCGCGCACTTGGAGCGGCTTGAGCGTGTCTTCGCTTTGCTCGACGCCGTTGGTTGGAGCGACGCTGATCGTGTTCACGCTATACATCTCGATCTGCGCGAGCACCGCTGGGCGGTGCTAAAAGCCGTCGAAGTTTCCGCTCTTTCAGCGCAGGGCGACCTATATGGAATCACGGGCCAGATTGGGAGCGCCGAGAGACATGAGTCTGTCAAGCGAGGCGAATTGGTTAGACGCGCGCTGGCACTCCGCGATTTTGGCACTACCGTGATCGTCAAGGTTGCCTATATGGATGCAGAGCGATGACTCTGCCCCATCCAGCAACGCGCCAATCCGAAGATCGGAGACAGGTACCATGGGTGGTTCTCGACACCCACGAAATCTCGGCCTTTGCACGTAACGTGCTCACGGTTCGCAAGGCACGACACTTGTCCCAGGCTCAGGTAAGTAGGCGTTCAGGAATCCACGTCACCGAGGTCTCCCGAATTGAGCGTGGCCTTCGCGATCTGCGATTGTCAACACTCCTTCGTCTCTCCCGCGCCCTTGATGTCGATCCAGCGAGGCTCCTAAATCGATCCGCTGCGCGACGAGGGGAGTCACTATGAGCGCCGATGCGCACAACTGCGATACCAAACGGCAGTTGGCAGTCCTCGGGCAGTCAGTGCGAGAGCTTCGCGAGCAGCGCAACCTGAGCGCAGGCTTGCTCGCGATCAGGACCGGCAGCACGCTCCAGCACATCCACGAGCTGGAAGCCGGCGAGTTCGACCCCGACTATGAAGAGCTCATCGTTCTGGCTGAGAAGGGGCTCGGCATCCGCCTCTCGGCGCTCGTCACTTATGCAACTCGGTGCGAAAGTCGGTCAAGAAGCCCCTGATCGTCCGCAGCACGCGAACTTTTTCGCGGTCCACATGTCCCACATCGCGCTCTCGGTCGGATAAGAGGGTGCACACATGCGGTAGCCCGGGCCGGTGACGGATCGTCGGCTTGGTTTACCGAAGGGATTTGTGACCGTGGCTCTCAAGGATGAGATACCGGCTCTATCTGGGGATCTACTCGATCTTGTGGCTCGTCGTATGCGTGCGATCGGTGAGCCGACACGGATGCGGATCGTGACGATGTTGCAGGGTCGGCAGGCCACGGTCCAGGAGTTGACCGATCGACTCTCGGTAGAGATGGGGATATTGACGCAGCAGAACGTCTCGAAACATCTCGGGATTCTTTATCAGGCGGGGATTCTCGCGCGCCAGCGCGATGGGCGTTGTGTGCGCTACACCCTTTCCGACTTCACTGCCTGCCAGCTGTTGGAGCACGCTGTTGCGAGCACCGCTGGATATTTCGACGAGCTTGCGGACATAGCCAAACCGCGTCGTTGACTGCTGCGTGAATAGCGTTTCACGTCTTCCGCAGATCGTCACTGGGGGCCTGCCGGCACGTCCGATTCACAATCATACGCTTGTGCGTTTGTGTGATTGTGGATCTTTGGTTTCGCGCTCCGTAAAAACCAGGGGGTGATGACTTCACTAACCAAAAATCCAAGTTGGTCTCATTCCTCGCAGGTTTACCGTCGGTTGCTCTCGACGGTGATTGTTGTTGTTTTGTTGTTGGCTGTCGTCCCGTCCGCTGCTCTGGCTGCTGGTAATGATGTCGGTGCGAATGTTGGCGGGTTGTTGAAGCATTATGCAGGTGAGGTGTATGGCGGGATAGTCGCGGCTTTCAGCCTCGTTTTCCTGTGGAATCGTCGTTACACCGAGCTCGCTGTGTTTTTGTTCGCGGCGATCGTGGTGGCGTGGATGGTGTTCGCGCCGGACCAGATCGGTAAAGCCGCGGAAGCCATCGGCAAGCAGATCTTCGAATAGGAGCGGCTGGTGAGTGATTCTCCTTCACCTGTCCGCTCTTATCAGCGGATCTTCAAGCCGGACCGTCGGATCTACCAGATCGACGGGCGCCGTTTGCCCGTCCCTGGTGGCGTCCCGCTCGCCTGGCTTGGCTGGGCGGCGGGCACGCTGCTGGTGATCCTGGTGCTCAGTACCCGCTCGCTGCTGTTCACGGCCGTCGCGGCTGGGATTGGTGGTTTGCTGGGTGCTGAGCGTGGATGGCGCGGCGCACTCATCGCCAGCACCTGCATCGCCGCGACTGTGCAGCTATCGGGCGTGCTGTTGGGTTGGGTGGATTGGCCGTTGCGCTTGCTTGTGCTGCCAGGGTTTGTAGCGACTGCGGCTGGCCAGTTGGCACCGGACGGTCGCTCAGGACATCGTTATCTGTTTTCGCGGATCATGGTGCGGTTGCGTGCGGGTCGTCGCTCCCTCGGCCGGCCTGTGACTGTGGATGGTGAGCAGTGGACGTGGTCTCCGCGTGTGTGGTTCGGCCATGACGAGCATCATCCGGTGCTCCATCACGGTCGGGTGCATGGGCCGGCGCGGGTCGTGTTCGCACGGCGTGTCGTGTTGACCCCGGCGCGCGGTCGTTTGGTCGCGCGTCCCGCTGCTGGCAGGCGTGTGCGCGAGGGTGAGATGGTCGCTTTGTGTGTCGATCTGGATGAGGGCCAGGTCATCGAGGTCAGACCATGACCCGGTTTCCCCTCTCCTACGCCCACAGCAACCTTCTGTTCAACCAGAACGGCGGGTGTGTCGCGTTGTATCGGTTGGGGATGGTGTCCTACCCGTTCCGTGCGGTATCGGGCAAGTGGGACTTGCAACGCCGGCTGGAGCGGTTGGCTCACACCGTCGCCGCCGATTTCAGTTTGTGGCGCGTCAACCGGGCCTACCCGACCGGGAATTATGTGCTTGACACGCTCGGTCTGCTCGACCCCCGCCACCAAGACAAGCAGGCGTGGGAGGCGTTTCTTGCTGGGCATGCGGAGCGGCTTGCGGGGATGCCTTCACACGTCCCAGAGACATATCTCGCGGTCTCTCTCAACGAACGGGCACCGGCGGGATTCGGGTCGGGCCTGATCCGTTTCAGCGATCGTGTGCGTGCTCACGTCGAAGGGGTGGTAGGCGCTCGCAAACACGCCTCGATCCCAGCCAGCCGGATCGAGGAGTTCAGAGCATCCGAGCGGCGACTCTTTGAGCGCTTGTCGAGCGTCGTCGTGTCCGAGCGCGCGAGAACGGTCGATATCCAGTGGCTGCTGGCGCGGGTCGCTGCACGTGGTGTCGCGGAAGCCAGGGTCGACCGTTACTGGAAGCCCCAAGCACTCGTAGTACACACCCCCGGCGGAGAGACGGCGTTTGAGCCCCTGAGTGAGGTGCTGTGGCGCAACGCGAACGCTGCGATCACCGAGCACGAGCGGACACTACGCGTCGACGGCGAGCGCGTCCGCTCCTTCCAGGCGATGTTGACAGTTGGTGCACTCGCCGACGCCCCCGAGTTCCCCGGCGCCGGTTCCGAGTTGTTGTTCGCACCACTGGAGAGCGTCGATTTCCCCGTCGACGCGGTCCTGCACGCGAGTTGGCTTGGTAATCGTGACGCGCTCACACAGGTACGCAAGCGGATCGCCGACGTCGAGCACGCATACGCCGAGCAAGTACAGGGAGCCGCGTTCGGTCCCGGCCTGCAAGCCGAGGAGGATCGGACGCTTGCCCGCGAGTATGAGGCGCAATTGCAGGCGGGTTCGCGTCCGCCGATGTTGACGGGTTGGATCGGCCTCGCACTCGGCGCACCAACAGCCGAGGAGCTTGAGCGTCGCGTGAGTGTGCTGCGCGAGCACTACGGCGACATTCAACTTCACCGTCCCGCCGGACTGCAACACCAACTGTTCTTCGACCACATCCTGCGCACCGACGGTGGGACCACGCTCGACTATTCCCAGCAGATCACCGTCGAGCAGTTCGGTGCACTGGTACCCACCGCGACACGAACCGTCGGCTCACCATACGGCCCATATCTGGGATATGCGCCGACAGGGTTGCCGCGTCCGGTTCGTTATGACCCGACGCAAGCCTCGCGCGAGTCACGCGCCTCGGCGGTATTGCTGGTGGGGACTTTGGGGTCGGGCAAGACCGTCGCTGCGCAAACGATCGCGTATGCCGCCGAGCGTCGCGGGAGCTTAATCGTCGATTTCGATCCGAAGCCCGACCACGGGTGGGAGAACCTACCTGAGCTACAGGGGCGTCTTGAAGTGCTCGAGCTCTCTGGTGAGCCTTCTCAACAGGGGAAGCTCGACCCGTTGGCGATTGGACCGGCTGATCTTCGGGAGGAGATTGCGTCGTCATATTTGTTGGAGTTGTTGCGCGACCCGCCCGCTGTGTGGGAGAACGCGATTAGCCGCGCCGTAAGGGACGCGGTACGCGAAGGCTCCCGTGGCCTCATGAGCGTCGTTGATCGCCTGAAGGACAGCGAGCAGGAGTCGGCTCGCGACGCGGGTGAAGCGCTTGAGGTTATAAGCGACTTCGGTCTTGCACGCCTGGGGTTCGGAACCGGCAAGGACACGACGGTGCAGACGCGGGGGTCCGTGGTGACGATCCGGATGCCCGGTCTCTCACTCCCCGACCCAGCAGCAGCCCGCGACATGTACACCCGCATAGAGCGCGTGAGTGTCGCAACGCTCACGTTGGTCGCAGCATATGTGTTGCGGCTCGTATCTCAAGACCGCAGTCGCCATAAGGTCGTGCTGCTGGACGAGGCATGGTTCCTATTGGCCTCTCCACGAGGACGGGTGATCGTCGACCGTCTCACCCGCCTGAGCCGCGCATTTAACACAACGCTTCTGTTGGGTACGCAGCGCACCGCCGACCTCGACGGTCTCTCGGAGCTGATCTGTGCCTATTTCATCTTTGGCCAGGACTCCGACACGGAGGCCGCCAGGGCACTGTCGCTGATCGGCCTCAATCCCGGCGACGAGGGTCTGGTCAGTCTCATCTGCGGGTTCCGCCAGGGCCGTTGTTTGATGCGCGACCTGGATGGGCGTGTGGGTGAGGTTCAGATCGACCCGGTCTATGAGCATCTGCTCCAAGCGTTCGACACGACACCCGCCCAAGCGACAACGGAAAGCGGCGCATGAGAACCGCCGTCCATATGCTCCATCGTCTCGCCGCCTGGGCGCAGCGCCACCGTCGTGCGCTGCTGGTCGCTGCGCTTGTGCTCGTCCTGTTGTTGGTTGCGGCGCCGGTCGCGTTCGGTAGCGATGTGTATGGGAACGTCGGTCCTGCGCCGCAGTTGCCGGCGGGTGGGTTGGTGGAACGCTACCCCCTCTCTAACTACGAGCTTGACGAGTATTTCAACGGGGTCGAAGCGAGCCTGACGGGCGGCATCGATGTCTCCGGTGTACCGCCGTTGATCGCGTACATGCTGGCGCAGGTGCTCTGGCTTTACACGGCGTTCATGTCGCGCCTTTTGATCACGCTGTTCTCCTTCGCGTTCTCCCTGGACTTGATCAACGGGAACGGTAATCCTGGGTCGGGTGCGCTCACGCCCGTATCCCAGGCGATCCACAGTATTTACGCGAACACGTTCGGCGCGCCGTGGTTGATCGTCGCGATTCTCCTGACGGGTTGTTGGGCGATGTGGAAGACACTCGTTCAACGCCGCTACACCGAGACCGCCGGCAAGCTCTGCCTCTCACTCGTCTACCTAGTCTTGGCGCTCGGGATTGTCACGCAACCCCAGGTGACGATCGGTCCGGCTAGCCAGCTCACCAACCAGATCTCCACAGCGTTCCTGTCGATCACGAGCAAAGGCACGCTTGGTGGCGAACAGGAAGCAAAGCAGGCCGCGAGCGGCCAGCTTTTTGAACTGTTGATCGCTCAACCCTGGACGGTCCTAGAGTTCGGCGGGATAGAGCACTGCGTCGCCACCCCCGTCGCGAATAAACCGCGGTCGGTTGCGGTCCGGCCGCTCGCCAGTAACCCGGACATGGACGCGAAGCTCGCGGCCGAGCTTGAAACCGGCACCGAAGTCGGTGCGGAACACAAGATCTGTGTAAACGACTTGCACAAGTACGCGCCGCACTTCCTCGCCTACACCTTCCAGTCCTCAGAACGCAACGCCGAGCACACCGCACTCGAACACGGCAAGAGCAGCGACCTGCCCAAAAACGACCCTGCCAAGGCCAGCGGCAGCTATCCCCTCGGTCCGGTCGATGAGCCCGCAGCGGAAGCTATGGGCAAGGGCGGCCAATACCAACGGCTGCTCTTGTCGTTTGTGATCGTGCTCGGCGCCGACGGGGTGCTGCTGTTGCTCGGCGCACTCTGCCTCGGAGTGATCGTCTCCCAAATCCTGTTCCTGCTGCTGCTGTCCTTCGCGCCCGTTGCGCTCGTGATCGGTGTGTTCCCGGGACGCGGCCACGAGTTCTTCAAGGGCTGGCTCACAAGGCTCGCCAGCTTCCTTCTCCGCAAGGCGGTCTATTCGCTGATCCTCGCGATCGTCCTCGCGATCTGCCGTGCGCTCGCGGAGGCAACGAGCAACCTTGGATGGCTTCTCAGCTTCGTGTTGCAGGCCGCGTTTCTTTGGGCCGCGTTCCTGTATCGCAACAAGCTCACCGGGGATCTCCTCGCCGCGACCACCGGCACTCGTGCCAGTGACGGCGATCGACTGGGACTCCTGCCCGTCCTCTATGCCGCTACCCGTTTCGCGGGGATGGCGGCCGGCCGGCACAGTCCCGCTACTACTCCCCCACTCCAACCGGGGCGCACCGGCAAAAAGCCCGGTGCGCCCCAACCAACTTCAAAACCCAACACACCCGCTAAAACGGGCACCAAGACACCGGTCAAGACGACTGCTCCCGGTCAGGCAGGTGGGTCCTCATGAGCGGCTGGCTTATCGGGTTGCGCGACCGGCCGATAGCCGATCACGAGCGCCGCCAAGCGTTTATCGCATCGATCGTCGTGCTTGCGATCACAGTCGGCCTGCTCGCGCTCACCGCGCCCGCGACCAGCACGACGACGCACGCCGGCCGACGCGTGCTCGCTGCACGCTCACCGCTCGGAAAATCACCCGTCTCACCGCCATCGATTGCGGGCGACAGGCCGTCCACGCCAGGCATAGCGTTCCCGTCGGTAGAGCGCGTCGCGCGCCAGTTCCTTACCGGCTACCTCGCCTACCTCTACGGGCGCGGCAGCGTCGCCGATATACGCGGCGCGAGCGCCAGCCTCCAGCACTCACTCGCGGCACTCCCGCCGCGTGTCTCGCTGGCCATGAGTGCGCGGCACCCGCATGTGATCTCGCTGGCGCCCGCGACCGCACCAGCCGGAACGGTTGGCGTGAGTGCGCTTGTCAGTGACGGTGGCGTCGCCGACTACACGGTCAACCTGCTCGTAACCCATAGCAGCGGACGGCTGCTCGTCACCGGAATGGATGGTGCGTGATGAGCCGGAACTCCTCGAACGCTGGCCGTACGCTGTGGTGGTGGGTCGGCTCCGGGTTCGCAGGCGCCGGCGTACTCCTCGCGATCACGACGACCCTCGGGTTCGTCGCAGCCGTGCTCGGCGCGAGCCTCTCCTGCAAGGCAGCAACACCAACAGCATCCGCGGCGACGAACGGTCCCGCACCGTCTGCGGCGGCATTGCAGAACATTCCGCCTGCACGGTTGCGTCTCTACGAGCAGGCCGGCGCACGATTCGACATCGACTGGACGTTCCTCGCGTCCATCGGAGCGCAGGAGTGCAACAGCACCTGCGCCGGCACCAACAGCTCAGGTTGCGCGGGACCGATGCAGATCGCCTACCAGCGCGAAAGCCCCTGCAGCCCAGGGTCTGGTCCGACCCTCTGGGAACGCTACGAAGTCTCCGCGCACCCAGGCCAACCGGCGTCGGTAAACGACCCGGCGGACGCGATCTACACCGCCGCGCGCATCCTGCGCGAAGACATGGGTGCCCCACCAACCGGTGGGACCTACAACGAATACTTCCAAGCCGCCTGCCGCTACTACGGCGCATGCGCCGACAGCGCCGTCAGCTACGCGAGTGAGGTGATGGCTCGTGCTGTGCAATACGGGTTCAGCGGCAGCGGGTCACCAAACCCCACCAACACCGAACTCGCGCAACCAGTCGAAGCGGCAAGCCAGGCCGGATGCGCCGCCGCACCAATTGCCGGCGCAGGTGCGGGAGCCGGGATCGTCAAGATCGCCGAAAGCCAGGTCGGCCAAACAGAGCACCCGCCAGGATCGAACTGTACGATCTACGGGCCCTGCGAGGAGTGGTGCAGCCTCTTCACCGCATGGGTCTGGCAGCACGCCGGCATCACGCTCCCCGGCCCCACATCGCTCTACGCGTACTCCGGATCGCTGTACACCTGGGTCGCAGAACACCACGGCCGAGTTCTGCCTCCAAGTGCACGACCCTCCCCAGGCGATGCCGTCTTCTACGGCAGCGGACCCAGTAACAGTCTGCACGTCGGGATCGTCCAGAGCGTCCTCGCCAACGGAGAGATCGCGACCGTCGAGGGCAACTACGCCAACAAGGTCACGCGTGTCGGCCCGTTCGACCCCGCACGCGCCGCGGCCGCCGGTGTGCCCGGCCCGATCTACGGATACGCGCAACCACCCTCTGCCAACCGGACGGAAGCGTGACCGGGCGGATGGTCATACAAGCTCATGTCAAACGTGGCGCACCCCGTTTGGGGTTGCGTCCTGATCGAGAAAGGAATCTCGATGCCACAGTCAAGGAAGACAACGGCCTCCCGCAACCGTGCCAGTAGACAGCCGGGGAAGATCCTCGACCTGTTCGCTGGCGCGGGCGGGTGGGAGGAGGGCCTGCGCCCACTCGGCCTGGATGCGCTCGGGATCGAGCTTGAACCCTGGGCCTGCGAGACCGCTGAAGCTGCCGGGCACGCACGCCTACAAGCCGACCTCTCCACGCTCGACCCACAGGACTTCGCGCCATTGTGGGGGTTGATCGGCTCACCCCCCTGCCAGGCTTATTCGACGGCTGGCAAGGGTCTGGGCCGCACCGATAAGCCATTGGTGATCGAGTGCGCGCACGAGCTCACAGCCGGGAACGACACGCGCGGGCAGCGACGGCGGGAATGCCGAGATCCACGGTCGCTTTTGACGGTCGAGCCGCTGCGTTTCGCGCTCGCATTGCGGCCCCGTTGGATCGCGCTTGAGCAGGTCCCCGGCGTCCTCGAGCTGTGGACTTTGTTCGGAGAGCTCCTCGCCTCAGTGGGTTATCAAACGGCGGCTGGGGTTCTCCGCGCGGAGTGCTACGGCGTGCCGCAGACCCGCAGGCGCGCATTCCTGATCGCCTCACTCGACGGACCCGTGACCCTGCCTGCGGCGACTCATCGCTCCTACGATGCGCGCCGCCGGGAGACCCCTCCTGGGGAGCTGGCGCTGTTGCCGTGGGTGAGCATGGCCCAAGCGCTGGGGTGCAGTTCAGACGGGGTTGTGCAGACGAACAACCAGACCAACAGCGGTCGTCGTCCGTGCGGTCTCACTCGTCCACTTCGAGCACCCGCGCACACGCTCGACACCGCCTCGGGCTCGTGGACGTTCCACGGTCGCGACGGACGATGGGTCTTCCGCAACCGGCCTCGCCACCCGGAGTGTTTGCGCGGTCCCGATGAGCCCGCGCCCACGATCATCGCGCGCGGCCACCAGAGCTGGGTCCGTCAACGCCCGGCGACGACGGTCGCGTGCGACTCGCGGATCGCGCGAGTCGGCGCGAAGCGAAACGCCAACCGTCCCGATGCGCCGGGCCGCAGCGAGGGTGCCGTCCGAGTGAGTGTCGAGCAGGCTGCGGTGCTCCAGGGTTTCCCTGCCAACTATCCGTGGCAAGGCGCGCGCGGCCGCCAGTTCCAGCAGGTCGGTAACGCCGTCCCGCCACCGTTGGCGCGGCGCGTGATCGAAGCCGTGATCTACGCGGGCGGTGCATCGTGAGAGGCCCGGCAGACGGTTCGTTTCCTGGTTCGTTTCCTAGTTCGTTTCCTGGTTCGATCTTTGGTTCGCGACCGGTGAGGACGCGACCGGACGAATCCCCGCTCTGGCACTGCGATTCGCTCTGCCTTCGGTTTGCCGACATCTCTATCTCGGAGGTGACCTGGTGAGGACTACGACGCCGACGGAGCGGACCACGGTCATTGGGCTGGCGGCGCTGATGTTGCTCGCGCTCGCATTTCACGTGGTGACCAAGGAGCACCCTGGACCCGGTGTGTTCAGCCCGACCGCGGTTCGGGCCAATCTCATACCGCTGGCCGGTAGCGCCCTACTCACCGCTTTCGCTCTGGCCTGCCTGCGCTTTGTGTTGTCCCGTCGTGCTCTTCGCTCGCGGGTGCAGTTCGAACTGTTACCAGCCGACACGTTCGACCCGTCGCTGGATGCGATCCGTCGGTTCGCGGCTCAGCTCGCGCGCACACGGCGAGGATTCTTGGTCGGCTGGCTTGAGCGTCCAGGGACCGCGATGCGGATCCTGATCGCACCCGACCACCACGGCGTGCTGCGCTACCGACTGGAAGTTCCCGAGCGTGCCCGCACCGCGCTCGGCGCAGCGCTGAGCGCCTACAACCAACTCGAAGTAAGAGAGTGCGACCGGGTCACGCTCCCGCGCGAGGGGCACACGGTGCGGGTCGAGTTGCGTCTCGCGCACGAGCCGGCCCAACCGCTCGGGGACCCCGGTCTCGATCCCGACCCGCTGCAAGGGATCGCCGGGGTCCTCGGACGGTTGCACGGTCCAGGCGAGGGTGCGGTCGTGGCGATCGATCTGCTCCCCAAGACGCCAGGGCAGAGCCGGCGGCTTCGCAAGCGGATGTTCAAGGACGCCGCGCGCAGAGCAGGCGTCCAGAGCGCCGGAATGCTCGACGGGCTCCTTGGACAGCAGTCGAGGACGGGCAGGTTGCCGGCGGCGGATGCGGTCGACCGGCTGTTTCAGACGCGCGCGTTGCAGCGCAAGCTCGACGCGTCAGACCCGCTGTTCGCAACCCAGATCCTGCTCTGCATTCGTGGCCGCGAGCAGGCTCCAGTACGAGCGCTAACCCATGCGCTGTTGTCGTGTTTTGACGTCTTCGCCGGGGAGAACCACCTCCGCGCCGCAGGCCTGCGGTTCGGTGGCCTCGGATTCCTCGGCGCCGACGCACCGTGGCGACGCGGCAACTTCGACCGGCGACTGAGCAGCGGCCGGTTCGCCCCGGCCAGGACGAGCATCCTTGGAGCGTCGGAGATCGCGGGGCTGCTCAAGCCGCCGACCGTCCACTGTTATGTGGAGAACGTCGCGCGCTCCGGTGGCGCGATCCCGCCACCCCCGCCGGGACTACCGACCTATTCGGGACAGAAGGGGTTGATCCCGCTCGGGAAGATCACCGACCGTGGCGGAGAGCGGATCGTCGGCGTGCCCGTCAAGGGAACGTTCTTCGCCTACATGGCCGGCCGTTCGCGCTACGGCAAGACCGAGACCGCGATCGGACAGTTCATCGCGCTCGCCCGCTCCGGTCATGGGGGTCTGTTCCTTGACCCGCACGCTGACGCGCTCAAGGACATCAAGCCCTATCTCACCGATCCAGGGATACGCGAGCGGGTCGTGGAGATCAACCTCGCCGACACCGAAAACGACAGACAAGCGCCCGCGTGGAACCTGTTCGCATTGGAGCGGCGCACCCCGGCCGAGGCCGCTGGGAAGGTTGAGGCGTTCGTGGACGCGCTCGCCGCCGCCCTGCGGTGGGATGAGCGCAACACCCGCGCGCTGAACCTCGCGACCCAATCCGCCCAAGCGCTCGTCGAGCTCGCGCTCGCCCTCCCACCAGAGTGCGCGCCGACGATCTTCCAAGTCCCCACCCTGCTCTCCGACGACGACTGGCGCGCAGCGATCATGCCCGCGCTGTCCGCGGGTACGCGCGGGTTCTTCCAGGACCGGTTCCCCAGACTGCCCGCAGAGGCGGTCACGGCCGTCACGAACCTGATCGACCGGCTCCGGGCCGCGCGTCCCGTCGCGGCGTTCCTCGGCTCGCCTGTCTCCACCTATGACGCACGGCGGGCGATGCGCGACGGGCTAATCGTGCTCGCGTGCCCCGGCTCCGGATCCACCCGTGACCGGCTCGTCGCGAACCTGCTCGTCTATGACGTGCTGCACGCCGCCAAGGCCCGGGCGAGCATCGCCCCTGAGCATCGCCGTACGTTCTGGCTGTTCTGCGACGAGCTACAGACCTACGACGGGCCGAACCTCCCCGCACTCTTGGAGCAGTCCGCGAAGTATGGCGGCCGCGCGTTCCTGTTCAACCAAAACCCAGAGCGGCTCACCGAAGCTACATGGAACGCCGTCACCACCAACCGCTCCCACCTCCTCAGCTCAACCGTGAACGCTAAGGCCGCCGGCATGATCGCCCGCGAGTGGACAGGCCAGCTCGACGCGAAGACCATCACCGGCCTCGCCCGCTACACCTACCTCGCCTCCATCACCCACGGCGAGCGAACCACCAAGCCCTTCCTCGTGCACGGCGTCACCGCCCGCGAGCTACACGCCGAACACCACCACCCCGAGCAGCTACCCGCCCTCCAAGCCGCAATCCAGACCACGACACGACCCGAGTCGATCGCACAAGCGCTCGCCACACACGAGAGCCACGACCAGCGCATCCGTGAAGCGGTCGAAGCGCTCCACCGAGCACCGACAGCCCAAGGCGAGCACATCTCGCGCGGGCGGACAATCCACACCCCCGTCGCGCTGGAGGGGGACGAGCAATGGGACTGAAGGCCGCCGCGCCGCCGCTACCCGCCGTCGCCACCGAGGTGCTGACCAGCATCTACCAACACCGGCTGCTCACCACCACACAGATCCACACGATCCACATGTCCGACTCTTCGCGACGGTGGGCCGAGCGCGTCCTGCGCCAGCTCGCCACACGCGAACTCACCGCGTTCGTAAGGCCCGGCAAGGGCGGACCACGCCTCTACTACCTCACCCCCGCCGGAGCAAACGCCGTCGAGCAGATCCCAACCCGCGTCGAGACCAGACGCAAGCTCATCACCCCAGAGCAAGCAGCCGGCCCACTCTGGCAACACACACTCGCCGTCAACGACACCGCGATCACATTCATGCAAACCGCCCGCGCACGCGGCGACGACTTCGGACCCTTCGCCTGGCATCACGAGATCGCCCACCACGCCCCCACACCAGGACACGCACGCGGCGAGCTGCTCATCGCAGACGCGCTGCTCACATATCTCGCCATCGGCCAAGAGATGACATTCCACTACCGGCTCCTGGAGCTAGACCGCGCGACCGTCCCCACCGACACGCTCGCCAACAAGCTCGCACGCTACGCCGACCTCTACCGCCACGCACCATCCAACCACGGCCAGCCATCCGGCAAACCCGCCTGGCAAGCCCGCTACCCAATCTTCCCCGACATCATCTGCGTCCTCGCAGGCAAGCCCCGACCCGCCCTCCAACGACGCGCGCAAACCGTCCTCGCGCTCTGCCAAAACGACCCACGGCTACAAAGCACGCCCGAGGTCCGTATCTCGCTCGCGCTACTCGAAGACCTCCAAGCCCACGGGCCATACGCCCCGATCTGGCGGCGAACCACAAACCCCACCCAAGCCCTCGACTGGCTCGGGCGAGATCGAGGCTCCACATGAGAGCGGGCGACGACATGCACCACGGGCCCATCGGCAGACCGGCCGCAGCGCCCCCAGAACGCCTCACTGCAGCCGACGTGATGACAGGACGCGAGGTGGCCGCGCTCCTACATGCCCCAGTCTCAACCGTCGAAGACTGGGCACGCCGCAACATCCTGCCCAGCGTCAAGATCGGCCGACGCCGGCTCTACATCCGCCAGAGCATCGAAGCCGTGCTAACCGGCTGTACATCGACGCGTTGAGACGAAACCCGTTAGGTAATACACGAGTGGGTACCCACGAGACGAAAACGACGTTGTACGGCCCAATGCGGAAGTCCTGGATGACCCGTTATCACTGATCATCGAGGCCTGCTCACGACGCACAAGCACTTTTGCATCCGGCCCTCGACCAACGCTCTCGAAGGTCGCCCAAAGCCGAGAGAGAGACCGGTTTGCGTCACCGACACGGCGTCATACCTTCAAATTGCTGAGCTATTGAGTGTCCGTCGCCTTACCTAGCTGAAAACCTGGGGCCGATATCGATAGGGCCAGAAACGCTTTGCAGGACGCGGGCGAGGAGATCCTCAGGTTGTTGCATCGGGCGACAATTTGACATAGTGTAACTGGTGAGCGAAGAGTCGGAGATCATCGCCGAGTCCACAGGTGCAGTCGTCGCGGCACTGGCGGAACAGTCGAAGACGCTTGAGCCGATAAGAGCCGCTGCCGAATACGCGAGTAACCGTCTGGGCTTGCGCTACGCGCCGCGACTTGTAGACCGCGCGATGGCAGCAGCAGCGAAGATCAAGGAATCCGGGCTGCCCGCGCTGGCCTACTCGGAGATTGGCGACCCACTGCTGTGCGCAATCCTCGAAGCATCGGCTATCGAGAGCGACTGCGACCTTCAGGTTGTCTGGGAGAACCTGCTCGCGAATGCGATGACCGACGGATCAGCTTCGGTCGCGCGCGCGTATCCAAGAATCCTCGGAGACCTTGAGCCTCGGGAGGTGCGTATCCTCGACGCGCTCGTGAACAAAATCACAGGCATGCCTTCGCCGAGATTTGTTCTTGGGGATTTTCCCGGTGACACGACTGCGACTAACATCGGTAACCTGACGCGAATAGAACTACTGGAACCGATCAGGGATCGCGTTACCACACTCGGGACGATCAGTGATGAAGCGGCCGAGACGGTTGGTTACAGGCTCACGTACCTGGGTTGGGACTTCGTGAATGCTTGCCAACCACCTCGGCTGCAGATCTGACACGGTGACAGCGTTTCGGGGCCGTCGCAGCGATCCAACTAGACACCGACGCCTTATGCCCATTTGCCTCCCCTATTGACTGAAATCGCCTTCTCGGATTTCAAATGGCACTACGTCGGACTGATTGCGTTTAAGCCGAACTTGAGCTTCGCGTGTGGACGAGGTTGTTGAGACTAGGCGACGCGCAGTCTCGAACGGCTCTTGTCGCCGATCTGATGCTCGACGAGGAGGTCTCCTGGGACGGTGTCGCGGGCCATCTCCAGCAGATGATGGTGGTGGGTGAAGAACAGCACCTGGGTCGTGCGGGCTATGTCCGACAGGATCACCAACGCCGCACGGGCGCTAGTGTCATCGAGTTGAACGAGGAGATCGTCTAGAACGAGTGGCATCGGCTCACTGGTCGCGAAGTGGCGCTCGAGACTGGCAAAGCGCAGCGCAAGAAACAGCTGGTGGCGCTGCCCGGCGCTCATGTCCTCGACAGGTACCTCGCGGTCGTTCGGCAGCACACCCATCAGGAAGGGCTGGCGCTCGGTGGTGATGGCCGTCAACCCTGTCATGCTGTTCGCGCTGAGAGCCGCAAACAATTCTCCTGCCCGCTTAAGGAGGGGTCCCTGATGCTCTCGGCGGTGATGCTCCATCGCAGTTCGCAGAGCGAGCGCAGCGAGATGCAGCTCGCTGTAGCGCTCAAAGCCATCGACTACTTCGGCGCGTGCCTGCGATTCGCGCTCGGTCGCGATCGCCGCTACGTCGGTTCCTGACTGTTCGAGCTGGCTGCGCAGACGACCGATGGTCTGCTCCAGCTCTCCACGTTGGAGCTCAAGGGTTGCTGCTTGGGTTTCGGCGTCAGCCTTGCTCGCCGCGAGAGCCTCCGGCTTAACGTCGGCGAGTGTCATGGCGAGTTCCGCGACAGGCTGTGCGCCGGCGGCCTCGATCTCCGTGACGGCGTGTTCGAGCTGCGCACGCAGCTCAGCGCGAGCCTCCGCCGTCTCACAGAACTCCTCGATCTCAACCGCCGTGACGCCGGCTCGCTCCGCGAGTAGGCCAAGCGCGTCTCGTGCTCGCTGGGCACGGCCCTCTGTCGTCTGGAGCTGTTTGAAGAGCTCTCGTGCGCGTGGCTCGAGCTGGGCACGGGTCGCGCGAATGCTGCGGGCCTTCCCGGCCTCGGCGTGCAGAATGTCGGCGATCGTGACGGCGTCTGACTCGGTCAGTGCGGGTAGAACCTCGCGCGCGAGGTCGCGTGCGTCGTGCGCGAAATCCTCCCGGTCCTTCTGGATAGTGCCTATCCGTCGCCGTAGCGCTACGGCCGCATCGTGCACGCCAACGAGCTCATCGACGCAGGCCAGCTGCGCCTTCGCCTGCGCCGGTGTGGCGTCGTGGGCGAGCCCCAACGCGTCGGTGACGCGCTTCCAGCCGGCGTCCCACGCAGCGCACGCTTTTACTGCCTCGGCGGCGTTCTCGCTCGCAGTCCCAAGCTCGCCTAGAAGCCTATTGTGCTCTCGCTCATGCTCGGCCCTTTCGCGGCTGGCGACTGCGAGCTTACCAACGAGGGCTCGGGCGACCCGCAACGTCGCAGTGAGCGTCACCTGCGCCCCCGGCTGGTCTAGCGGTACGTCGCTCGCGGCCGCCATTGCCGAGACGTGCATTTGCACGGCCCGTTCGCTGCGCTCTATGACACCTTCTTGTTCGCGAGCGGCGGCAACATTGGTGAGGATCGACTCCCGGGCCGTGATCCAGAGCCGCATCTCCTCCACGGTGCCGGGGTCGCCCGGGAGCTTTGCCCAGGCGTCCACCCATTTTGCGTCTACGTCAGTCATGCCTTTCACGTGCGCTTCACGGTCAATACGCACCTGCTCGCGAGTGTCCGCGAGCGTGGCTCGGTCGCGCTCAAGGCGCTCACGCGCAGCAGCGGCTTCGCCGTGGTCGGCTCTGCTGTCGGCGAGATCGTCGGCGCTCCGTACGGCGTCATGGACAACGTCGGCGTGCTGCTCATCAGGCGAAGAATTCTCGATGAGCGCGTTCAGGACGTCGTCGCGAACCCGCCGTGCGGCTTGGACCTCGCTTCGCAACGGCGCGGCCGGGCCGTCCTGAAGCCTTGAGTGCTCCTCAGCGAGCAAGCGAGCTCGCTCTGAGAGCTGGGCGTCACGCTCGTCAAGTCGCTCCCCGGCGCGATCGAGTGCCATGAAGTGCTTTGCGAACCGCTCGATCGTTGCGGCGGATGGGATCTTCAGACGCTCCAGCTCCTCGACGGTGCCGTCCCAGTGGGCCATCGCGGCGTTCCCTCGCTCTGCGGCGGCCTGAAGGGCGTTGACCTGTTCGCGGCCGTCACGGACAACGGAATCAAGATCACCTGCGGCAGCAGCGTCATCCACGATCATTGCGAGGGCGTCGTGTGCCGCCCCTGTCATTCTCACCGTTGCTGGCGCGAGCTTCTGGTGATCTTCGATCCGTCGTTTGAGCCGGTCGACGGCCTTCGTTGCGTCACTGTGGACCCGGTCGAGTGTGGGTCGCTGGGTGGCGTACTCATCCACAAGAGCACGCTCTGCATCGCTGACCCGGAGCGACTCGATTGAGCCCGTCCAGCCGTCCGGGCGAGCTCGTGCGAGCAACACACGAATGTCGTGCTCGCGGGCATCGAGGTCTGCCTCTCGGCGCGGGAGATCCTTTGACGCCTTGCTGATCTCGCCCGCCCGCTTGTACAGCGCGTTGACGGCGTCCTCACTATCGGCGATCGCGCCAGGCTCCGGGTTCGCGTCCAGTTCGACTTCGACTGCCTGCATTTCCTCAAGCAGGCCGTGGGCGTCCTTCTCAGCGTTCTTGAGATCGTCGGCGCTGTCGCGCACTTCTTGCGGTAGTGACGCCGGAACCTCGGCTACAGCGGGCAACTCCGCCAGACGCTCGAGCGTGAGGCGGCGCCGACCCAGCGGGGCCAAGCAACGTTCGTGGCGCTCGCTGCGCAGGGCCGTTTCGGTGTGCCGAACCAGTGCCTCCCTCACCGTCGCGAGTTCCTGTTCGGCATCTTGCAGTTCACGTCGCATCGCGACCCAGGCGTCCGGGGTGAGCCTGCCTGCGCGCGCTGCCTTGCGTGCCTCACCGAGCGCTTTCAGCTGCTGATTAAGGACCCGTTGGCCGCCCTTGATCCAAAGCGTGTCCGCTTCGGCGTCGAGGTCTGCGAGAACCTTGTGCACCCGTCCGAGGCCCAGGGCGGCCCCAAAGAGCGCCTCGCCGAGCAGCCCGCGTCCCTCGACCAGGTCCTGGCTGCCCCTCTCGAGCTTCTCGCAGTCGAGCAGGAACATGGCTCGAAACTCCTCCGGCGGGAGGCCACCGAGGCATTCGCGCAAGAGCGCCTCGTCCACGACGGTCCCGTCGGGCGCCGAGAGTGACTGCCCGTCTCGCTTGCGCCGCTCGACGTTGAGCAGCGCGCCGTCGGGGCGTTCCAAGCTCATCGCGACCTTCAGCGCGGGCCCTGGGTGGGTGTGCGTGTCGCGGGTGCGGCGCGGAATGCCGAACAGGGCGCCGTCGAGCGCCCGCAGCGACGTGGACTTGCCGGCGCCGTTGCGGCCCGTCAGAACATGCAGCCCTGGGCCGCCCTCCGGTGCGACAAACTCGAAACGGACATTCGCGAGGTGCCCATAGGGCGCGAGCTCCAGCGCAGCGATCCTCATATCGCCTCAATGCCCGCGAGGCGTCCCATCAAGAGGCGCTCCGCGCCGGCGACACGATCGGTCAGCCATTGCGGGTCTGTAGGCCCGGCGTCGCCGAGGGTTCCGGGCGGCATCAGCCCTGCGAGTTCGGTAATGGCAGGTATCCGCTCGGCGAACTGCTCGGTGTCGGCGGCGGCAGCCCGCGCGTCCACGAGCAGACGCGCTATTGGGTCGCGGCGAGCGTTCAGGTCGCCCGCGACAACGTGTGGCCGCGTCGTGCAGAGCACCCCAGCGACCCAAATCTGGCCGGCGCCGACGTCGAGTGCAAGTGCGCGGATCTCGTCGGTCAGCCGCGCTGGGTACGCCCCGAGGGAGCGGTGTGCGTCGCACGCTCCCTCTACCACCACGCGGCACGCAAGGACCCGGCCGTCCGCTGCAGGGAGGACGTCCGCAAGCACTTGGCGCACGAGCGCGAGCGCATCATCGCGCTCGGCCGCTCCCGCCACCTCGACGGTGACATCGGCCCACCTCACGACGTCAACGGCATGCGCCTCGACCGAGATCACGCGATCTCCGTCAGTCTCGATCACCATTACGCCCTTCGGCCCGCACTCGCGCAGGCTGCGACCCTGAGGGCAACCGGGAAACACGATCCACGGGTCTTCCCCGATCACGTCAGCCGTATGTACGTGTCCGAGAGCCCAGTAATCGTATCCGCGAGCGGCGAGCGCGCCCTGTGAGCACGGTGCATACGGTGCGTGCCCGTCACGGCCCGTGAGAGCGGTGTGGAGCACCCCGATGTTCAGCAGCCCCTCAATGGGCTTCGGATAGGCACTAGAGAGATCCGTCAAGACCTCTCTACTCGGGTAGCCCTGGCCGTGTATGGCGATGCCGAGGTCAGCGAACGTCTCCGTGCCCGGCTTCCTGGTGGGGAGCGTCCTGACTCCAGCGGGAAGCGGCAGGCGGCGCGTGATCACCGACTCGGCGTCGTGGTTGCCGTGCGCGATAACCACCTCCACTTCCGCGCGTCGCAACCGCGCCAGTTCGGAACACAAGAACAAGGCGGTGTTGATATCCCGGAGCTCTCCGTCGTAGAGGTCCCCGGCGATGATGAGCATGTCAGCGTTCTTATCGATCGCCAAGTCGACGATGTTTGTAAACGCTCGGCGTGTCGCGAGGTGCACCGCATCATGTGGTGCCCCCTCGTATTCCGGCAGCCCTGCGAGCGGACTGTCGAGATGGATGTCGGCTGTATGGACGATCAGCGGCATAACGGGTATCGGAATGCTGAACTAAACTCCGGACGCGATCGTTCACGGCGCCAGAAAGCGAGCATCCTCCGACGGCCGGGCGACTCTGGCGACGCATCCTCGATTCCGTGCCAGCGTTAGCCGACCTCGCCCGACGTGATCGTGTAGCTACATCAAATCGGCGATGTCGGGCGCCAGGATCATTTGTTCGGCGTGTTCTTACTTGCTGTGGCACGCTGTTCCTTGGCAGAACGCGAGGCGCCTCAGCACGCACTCCTGCTCCTGAATTCAGCGAGCGCGCCCAGCAGGCTCACGGGGGTTGGCGCGCGCCGGGTTATCGAGGGCGACCCTTCGCGCGACAACCAAGGTCCTGGGACATCGTGTGCTATATGAATGTTCGGCTACACGACTACTGTGCCGTACTCTCGTAGCCCTGTAGCAAACTAACCCAACGGCCCGTTACAAGCCCAACTCGGCGATGAACGGGCAAGGGCAAGGGTCATATGGGTTTCCCTTGCGACTGATGCGGATGTCGGTGTGGATCAGGTGTACCTCGCGGCGCGCGCGTGTGATCGAAACGTAGAACTTGCGTCTGCCCTCAGCATGCTGCTCGTCGTTGGCGTTGAAACCGGGCAGGCCCACCTCGTCAGCCCCAGCGAGGATCACTACGTCGAACTCGAGGCCCTTGGCGGCGTGGATCGTGGCACCCATGACATGACCGGGGGCACGAGCCCTCGCGCCAAGCCCGGCGACAGTCATCTCTTGCTGTTTGCCGCCGCCAGCAAGAGCGGCGCGCATGCGCGCCAGCTCCCGGGCGTCCTCACCAGCGCCGGGATCAGCGATGTACCCCCGCAACACGACGTTCGCAATCGCCTCGACCAGTTCGCGCGCTGGCGCGCGTGCCGGGGTCTGCAGGATCGCCGCGACTGCGGCGCGCAAGGCCATGTGCTCGCGGGCGTCGGGTGCAATCGCACGCAGCTGATCGACCAGCTCATGCAACTCGATGCCAGCAACGGCGCGCCGGCTGGTCCAGCTCGCGATCGCCTCAAGCAGCATCGTCAACGGTGTGGTAGCCCAATCGCGGTCAGTGCGTGCGAACACCGGCACGCCTGCGTCTCGAAGCGCCGCGGCGCACAGGTCGCGGTCAGAGCCCCACGGCGAGATGACGGCGATCTGTTCCGGCGCGATGCCATGCCCGATGGCGCCGGTAATGAGCGCCACCGCAACAGCGGCCTGACCGGTGACGCCGCCAGTCGCGGTGTGGAGGTGGACGCTTCCGCCGTCGTGCTCTCCGTGAATTGTCCGGGTCTGTCCGAGCGCACGGAGGGAGACGTCAATTATCGCTTGCCCACAGCGGTAGTTCCGTTCAAGTGTGACCGTCTGCACTTCAGGCTCGCGCGCGAGGTCGTTTAGGAGTCTTGGGTGGGCGCCAGCGAATGCGTAGATCGCTTGATCCGGGTCGCCGACCGCGAACAGGATGGTGTCGAGGTCCGAGCGCAGCGCGATGCCACGCACGATGCGGTCGAGGCCTGGTGCGAGGTCCTGGTACTCGTCGACGTATATGCGCGGGAAACTTGCTGCGAGCGCCCGCCCAATCCACTCGTGCTGCTCGACCAACTCGACGGCGAAGCGGACGAGATCGTGGAAGTCGAACAGGCCGCGTGCGGCGAGCTCCTCCTGCAGTAGGACGGCCATATCGGCTATGGGCTGTCCGCCAAGCAGACGATTGCCGGTCAGGTCCAGGCGCTGGCGGGCCTTATCGGTCGTAGTCTTTACCTCGCCGCGTTGATCGGGACGGAACTCAGTACGGGCAAACGCGGCGTCGAAGGCTTCGCGCAGCTCGCGTTCCGAGGCTAGGCGGCTCGACGCGAGCTGTTCATTGCCAGCAGCAGCGGCGAACGGGCCGATGATGCGACTTAGCGCGAATGCGTGGACAGTGCCGATGAAGAGGTTCGGCCGACGCGCAACGCCGAGCCCACGAAGACGTGCGCGCAACTGCAATGCCGCGTCGTTGGTCATCGTGATGCAGGCGGCGCCGCGCGGCCGCGGCACGGTGTCGCCAGCGAGGGCATCGGCGAGCTTCGTGGTCAAGAGCTTTGTCTTGCCGCTCCCGGGCGGCGCGAGCACCGCGCAGTGCCCATCGGCACGGAACGCGTCCCACTGCCGGTCGTTGCTAGCTAGCTCGGCAATCGCCTCAGACAGGGCGCTCATCCGAGCAGGAAGTCTAGGGCGCGCTGTAGGTGATGTGGTGGTTGCAGCGACTCGACACGGGCAGAGAGGCGCTGAGCGTAGCGGCCCTTGGAGACGCGTTCGATGTAGGTGAGCATGCTCTCCGCGTCGAGGGTATCGCCGTCGCGTTCCTCCTCGATCTCGGCACGAACGCGCCTGCCCCATGGGAAGGACAGGAGCGCCTCGATCATCGCCTCGCGGTTCGCCTCGGACGTTTCGAAGAGGTCGGTCTCGAATGTCGTCTCACCGTGGAAGAGGCCGAGGTCCTCGGCCTCAGCGCCCGAGTCGATCACCTCGACGAGCCGTGCGATGCGATCCGCGCCGGTGCGCCCACTCCCAGCGCCGGGGTCTCCGTCGGTGATGAGCGCGAACGGAGTGCCGATCGCATCGAGGAACCTCACGTAAGAGTAGAAATGGATGCCGTGGATCGCACAAACGCTGACGCCGTGCTCGTCGAGGTCGATCCTGGCGAGCCTCGGCACAAGCACCTGCTCGGCGAACCCCTCGACGAGCAGCACCTTCCGCGCGAACACAAGCTCTGAGCGAGTTGCATCGAGGTAACGAGCCATGTCGTCCCACTCAGCCTCGGAGAGCGCGGCCTCGCTTGCGGCGTGCGCGACAATGCCTCCGTCCTGCTCGCGCAGGATCACGAGGCGTCTGGGCGGCGTGACAGAGACGATGTGCGGGGAGTGCGTGGCAACAACCGTGCTACGGGTAGGCCCATCGTCGGCCAGCAGTCCGGCGAACACACGTCGCTGCAAGTGGGGGTGCAGGTGCGCCTCAGGCTCCTCGATCGAGATCAGGGCGTGCTCGATCTCACCCTTTGCCAGCAGGCGCGCAAGCTCGATCTCCAACAACGCGATATAGAGCACGTTGAGCGCTCCGAGGCTTGCGCTCGACAGGTTGCGCTGAGCGGCGCCGTCGAGGTACAAGCGCAGAGCGCGCAAAGTGCGCTGCGGATCCGAGGGCGCCAAGTCGAGCGTCGGCTCAAGGCGTTTCAGCGCCCCGACAAGCGCGGCGGTCTGCTGCTCGATCGCCTCTGTGGCGCTCGCAACCGCAGGGAGGCCACGTACGATCTCGCTCGCGCTCTCAAGTGCCTCGGCAACGCGCCCAAGCTCCTCGGCAGGCGTGCTGCGGGAGACCTCCTCAAGAAGCGGCCGAAGCGGAGAGCGCCGCCATGACGCGACGTCGCCCTCAGCGTCGCGCAGGGCATGCATGTGGACGTGATGCAGGTAGGTGCGAAGCTCACCGCCGATCCGGCGCTGCAGGTCCCCACCGCCGTAGATGGATGATTGATAGGCCGGTGGGGATTCCTCCTCCTGATCGTCCCTCGGCCCGAAGCGATACGTCAGTCGCGCGCGCATCGGATCGCCGGCGATCAGCGCGCCAGCGAGCGTCGCCACGAGCCCGGGATCATCTTCGAAGTCGTCGATCTCGACGCTAACCTCGATCACGGCACCATCCCCCATCGGATCGAGGCCGAGCGACTCCGAGAAGTCCTCACGGGTAAGTGTGCGCTGACGGGCCGAAAGCGAAGCGTCAAGTACAAGCCGCAGCGCGTAGAGAAGATTGCTCTTACCGCTGCCGTTCTCGCCCACGATCACGGCGCCGCCGCTAAGCGGTATATCGATGTTCTGGAGGTTGCGGAAGTTCGCGACGATAAGCCGGCTAAGGCGCATGTTCAGCGACCACTCCTTGCGAGCACCCGAGAGCGGCCTGACGTGATTGCTGGCGCCGAGACGAGCGACACGCAAGGTACCCTAGCCGACATCCCAAGAACTGGAATCCTGCCCGGCGGACGCCCAGGCGTCCCTGCTTCGCCCTTCACCGTCGAGTCCAGGGAACATTCGAGCTCGACGGCTTGCATGAGAGCGCGGTGGAACTCGCTCCATGCCGGCCCATGGCCGGGTCGCCGACTCAACCGAAGCAGATCGGCTCAGGGCCGACGAGGTCAAGGCGGCGGCAACTAGCAGAACCATTTGGTACCCACGAGTGGTACCCACGGGACGAAACAACCCACAAATCACGTCCCCCGAAACGACAAAACCCCTGCACTAGCAGGGGTTTTGTGAAATGGGCGATACTGGGCTCGAACCAGTGACCTCCGCCTTGTCGAGGCGGCGCTCTCCCAGCTGAGCTAATCGCCCTGGGATCAGCGTTAGCCTATCAACGGCACACCCTCCGAGGCTCGCATCCGGAGCCCCGCCTGGTGCGCCCGCAAAGACACGAAGCAGAGTGTCCCACGGCCGGCAGATCCAAAGATCGACCGCGGTACATCTGGCTCTCTGACCTAGTCAAGGAGTCAAGGCACAATCACGACCTGGCCTTCGCGACCGGCTTCGCCGGCCCCCGCACCGCCCACGCCCGAACCTTCCGTTTCAGCTCCGGTGCCCCGTCCGTAGCCGTAAGGGCTCGCTTCGCTGCCTTCGACCTGACTTTCGCGACTGGTGCCGCTCTGGCTTTCGGCCTGGCCACCTTCGACTCCATACGGGCTTTCGACCTGGCCACCCCCGCCGCTGCCGCTGCCGCCGTACGGACTTTCGGTGCTGTGGGGCGATTGCGCGCCGTAAGGCGATTCGCTTCTCGACCGGCCTTCCGCGCCGGCGCCCCTTTCGGTCTGCCCGGAACCGCTGCTTCCGCCCCCGCCGGACTCGATCGTCTTGACCACTTCGGCGACGGTGTTCGAGGAGATCGCGAAACCCACGCCTGTGCTGCCTGGCTGTGATCCTTCGGTGCGTGCTGCGTCACTTGCGATCTGGGAGTTGACACCGATCACATCGCCTTCGGAGTTGAGCAGCGGACCGCCGGAGTTGCCCGGGTTCAGCGGAGCGTCGGTTTGGATCACATTCTTGATCGTCGCTCCATCGGGAGCGGATATTTCGCGTTGGAGGGCCGACACGATGCCCTTCGTGAGCGTCTCAGTTAGGCCGTAGGGATTGCCGAGCGCATACACGGAGTCACCGACCTGCACAGAGCTAGAGCTGACCAGTTTCAAGGGATGCAGCCCCAGCCCGGACGGATTGATCTTGATCAGCGCGAGGTCGCTGTCGGGATCGGTGCCGACCACGCTCGCAGTGCGGGTCACGCTCGTAGACTTTCCTGGACTGACGGTGAGGCTCGTGCCTTCGGAGATCACATGGTTGTTGGTGAGAATCAAGCCTTCTTCGTTGAGCACGATCCCGGTGCCGCTGTCGCCTCCCTCGGCGGTGGTGGCCTTGATCGAGACCACCCCTGAGGCGTCGCGCTGGTAGACCTGCGTCGCGGTGGGCGTCGTCGATGACACGTCCTTGGTAACGCCTCCGGTGGATTTGCTCACCGGGACGGCGGCCGTCCGGGCAGGCGCTGTCCCCCCAGACCCACGGGAAGCGGCAAAGAACACGCTGGCAGCAACCGCACCGACGAGCGCTGCCAAGACTATAGGGAAGAAGAGACGCTTCACGAGACACCTCCGAGTTAGGGATCTCAGTGTGCGCCCCGGCCATGTACGGGCGCTAACGCCTCTCGAAAGCGATCCTAACGAGATCAGAAAAGCTTGATAACGAGGCACGAAGCCGAGGATAAGCAGCCAACGTCAGGGCCTGACAGGCCGTCGGGCGGATCGCCAGATAGGCCCGCGGCCGCTACGCTACGGGTTGCTCTTGGCGTCGTGGCGGAGTGGCTACGCAGCGGCCTGCAAAGCCGTCTACACCGGTTCGATTCCGGTCGACGCCTCTAGTCCCTAGATGATTGATTCCACGGTCGGGCTCGTGGTTTTCGAGGGTTTCTGAGCAGCAGGGTCGAAGTCGGCGGTGCTCAAACACACCGTCGACCGAAGGGGGCCTCGATGGACGCCGACCTCGACCTGCTGCTCACTGCCGTTTTCGTCACGGCTGACGATCTCCTGCCCGAACGAGCCAAGAACGCCAGACGTAGCGTCACAGATGCGGAGGTCGTCACGCTCTCTGCGTCGCGCAGGCGATCATGGGTATCCCGTCTGACCGACGGTTCCTCGCGGTCGCTTCCAAGCGACTGTGCCATCTGTTTCCCAGGCTGCCCGGGCAACCAGGATATTTCAAGCGCCGACGTCGCCTGGCTGAGACATTGGAGTGGTTGATGGAGGTGTTCGCAAGCCAGAGCCCCGGTTTACGACCTGTTGCTCGTGGACTCCACGCCCGTGGAGTGCGCTCGCAGCCGCGAGACGGTCAAGCGCTCCGCGCTCGGCGACGCCGCTGACTACGGGTATTGCGCCAGCCATTCCCGCTATTTCTGGGGTTTCCGTTTGCACGCGATCTTCGCACCAGACGGGACTCCCAGAGCGCTCGCTCTGGCGTCTCCCAAGCAAGGCGAGCGCGAGATCGCGATCAAGCTGCTCGCTCGCTGTCGCCGGCAAGGCAAAGTGACCGTGATCGGCGACAAGGGATACGCCGGAGCACAGTTCGCCAAGGAAGCCGGGGACCTGGACGCCACGATCCTCAGACCACGACGCAAAGACGAGCCCGGTCGCGGTCCACACCTCGCGCCCATACGCCAACGCATCGAGAGCATCTTCTGGACCTGCAAGGACATCCTTACCCTCGAGCGCCACGGCGCCAGAACACTCCCCGGCCTCCGCGAGCGCATCCTCCAACGCCTGCTCTGCCTCGCAGCAGCCATCACCCTCAACCACCAACTCAGCCGCCCCAGCCACGCACTCGTCAACTACTACGCCTAAAACCGTGGAATCAATCATCTAGGGTCCTAGTCGTCAGGTCAAGAGCTGGTGACTATGACCTTGACGATCTGCCGACCGACGTTGGAGAAGTGGTTGGTGTTGTCGTTGGTCCTGAGCCAGACAGGACCTGTCGTCTGGGGCGTGTAGTTCTTCAGCGTGTCGCCCGCCTCGAAGAACCCCGGAGAGGTCGTTCCGCCCTGGCATCCTTCGGAGACGTTGACCGGGGTGCCGCCGATGAAGCCGATCAGCGACTCGACCGGAACGTTTTCATCGATCTTCCAGCAGTTCTTGTAGACGGACGGACCGAGGCCGTTCGCGTCGGAGAAGGGGAAGAACTGCGGGTTGCCGCTCCAGCTGCCATCGTTGCGCGTGTCGGTCCACAGGTGCTGCCCGGCGGTTATCGACAAACCCGTCGGCACCCAAGATGCGGTCACCTGCACCGTCACGATCTTCTGGTCGACGATCGTCTGGCCGGCGGAGCTGATCGCGGTCAAGATGCCTGGATCTCTCCATTTGGGCGGTCCTGTCACCGGAATCGGCTTATTCGGCACCGTCACAGGAGTCGGTCTGCTCGGCCTCGTCAGTCCCAGTCGCGTCCTGAGTTCCGGCGAGAGCTTTTCTGCGGTGATCGCTCCGTCGCGGATCTTCGTGGCGGTGACGGCGCCCGACTGGATCTGTCCACTGCCGACGCTGTTGTTCGCCGGGCGCGTTGCTGCGTAGGACGTGCCACCGAGCGCCACGAACAGCGCAATGAGCCCTATGTGGTGACGCCGGACGTAGGCCAACACGGCGCGCAGCCTAGCAGGCAATCGATCGTCTCATCGGCAGTCGATCGCCCAAGCCAGGCCAGTCGCGACATCGATGGCATCGCGCGCACCTACATGGACACGATCCAGATCGTGCGTATCCGGGATGACGCGTGGGCCGGCGTAACGCCAACGCCCCATCCCAAGCTCTCGCAACAGCACTCCTCAGCGACGAGCGAGCCGGCGTCCACTTTCGGTGTCCGGAGGTATGTAGTTGAGCTCGTAGTGGTGATACAACGTCGACTCGTCGGCCTGCGAGAGCTCATCGCCCTGCAGTTCGATGTTGGGCGCGGCCTCAACCTGGCTCTTGTAGACGGCAACCTGCAGCTCATCGGGGCCGACCTTGATCCCGCCGAGCGGCACGAATGTCAGATGCCGGCCGACGAAACCTTCCTTGACCGTCGCGAACTGCGGAACATCGGTCTCGACGTCGACGTAGACGTCCTGCAGCTTCCCGATCTTCTCGCCCTCGACATCCACAAGCGTCTTGCCCTGCCAGTCAGCCACATTCCACTCCGCTGCCTGTTGATCTTCGCTCATATGCCTCCCCTCCCGGATTACCTTTCGCCTGGGCTCACCGGAGGTATACCCGCCACACGACATTCCGCACATGGCGCTTTCGCATTCAGCTTGACACAGGAGCAACTGCCAGGCGAATCGCCCCTATCCCGAATGCTCTACGCCACTCACCGCCGCGACCCCCCCTGCACAAGCACAAGCTGCCCGTTACTGAGCCGATAAACAGTGCCGACCGCCCGCCCGTGACCACTGGCAGCCGGCGCCTTCGACGATGGCAAGGACAATGTCTGGATGTGCGAGGTGCTTGGCGTGCGCTGTTGCAAACGATGTGTGTGCTGGTCAAGCGTCAGCCCGAGGCCGGCGAGCAGGAACGCGACGGCAAGCACGATGCCGATGTCGAACAGGTTGACAAGGCCTTCGAGCGGGTCTCCGGCGGCGTCTTCGATGTGGCGGTGACGACCGAGTCCGGTGCGACGGCTCACGTGTCGCTCTCGGTTGCGACCGTCGCTCGCTCGAGCGCCGTGAGATCTTCTGCGTACATGCGTGTGCGGGTCAGCGTCAGCGCGAACGCGACGGTGCCAACCAACAGTCCGATCGTGGTCGCAGCAAACGCCGTGCGTAGATCTGTCGCGAGCGTGCTCACTTCACCATGACCGAGAGCCGCGAGCCCGGGTGCGAGCGGTATGAGCGTGCCCATCAGGCCGAGCGCCGGACCAGCACGAACGAGGATGCGAGTGTGATCAAGGCTTCTTTGCACCGCAAGCTCATAGTCGGCAAGCGCATACTCGACGCCCGCCGATTCGCCGGCCAGGTTCGCGCGTGCGATCTCGAGAAGTGCGTCTCGGGCAAACGAACTGGGCGCGTGAGCCGAAAGCCGAGCGGCCTGTCCAGGGTTGGCTAGGACTTGTCGGACGAGCATCCGAAGCGAGCCGCGTCCGGCGCGAGCGCGCGAGAACAGCTCGATCGCGAAACGTCCGACCTCGAACGCGCAGACGAGAAGTACCAACAGCGCAAGGATCAGGACCGGGATGCGCAGAGACGAGGCAATCCGTGCGAGCGCTTCGGCAAGACCGTCCGTAGCCGCAAGCGTGCTCACAAGATCGCCTCGGGGCGCCGCAGCTCGATCTGCATGCCCATCAGGACGCACAGGAGTAGCGCGCCCGCGATACCAATCGCCAGCCACGAGGTCCGGTTGGCGCCGGCACTGTGCAACCCGGGAGCCCCGGGTTGCAGCGTGCCTGCGGGCGCTCCGATCAGAATCCCTTTGACATCTCCTCCGCTGGCCTGTGCGCTGCCGCCCGCGCCGGTACCGGCTATCGCGACTCCGCCCGAGCCCTTATGGGTGGCCGGGTCATGTCTCTTGGGGTGGTGGGCGCCGGCATGACGGTGAGCGCTGGCGCTGGTGGCTGTCGGGACGGGCGTTTTGCGCGGAGGACCAGGGTTGTGGCGATGCTCGTTCACGTTGTGGTGCTGGTCTTTGAGCTGCCGCACACCGCCGGGCGTGTGGCCCTTGCTGCCGGGCTGGGGGCGGCTGAACAAGGGCGCACCCAGTCCACCACCGCCGGCGATCACGCCACTGCCGGACTGGGTACCACCGCCCCCCTGGGCAGGCGCGATTGGCGGCGTGGGCGCCTCGGGGTTGCGTGGAGGCGGCGGGACCGGTAGAGACTGGCCGGCGTATGCGGGCCCGGCGTAGGCGGTCATCCAGACCCCGTTGAGTTCCTCGCTTTTGCGGTAGCGGATGTGACCGTCGAGCTGTTGCATCGATTCGAGGTAGTCCAGCGGTCCATGGCCGGAGCTTGGTTGGACCCACGAGGGCGCTTCAGGGTCTTCACCGGCTGCCCAGATGCCCTGGGTCGCCCACGCAGTGGAGCCGGAGTTGGATTCCCCTTCGCTGGGGAACTCGGGAAAGCCACCGTCGGGCTCCTGGACTTCGTGCAGGTATTTGATCGCCTTCTGCTGGGCTTCGGTGTTGGACATCCCGGCGGCGTTGAGTGCCTCGATCGCCGCGCCGGTCATGTCGGATTCGCCTGGGCTACCCTTGTTCTGCCACGCCCAGCTGCCGTCGGTGTTCTGCTGCTGGATCACCCATTCGGCGGCGTGCTCGACCACTTCCTGCACAGCTGGTTCCTTGATCGGGCTAAGCGAGAGGATCGCGAAGATCGTGTCGTTGACTTCGCCATGGCCGCCCGGAACGAACGGAAAGGACCCGTCGGGGAGCTTACGGGCGAGCAGTTCGCTCACGAGATCGACACCGCCGAAGCTCTCGGGCGATGTGCCAGACGCGTCGACAATCAGCAATTCCCGCTCGAACGCGGTCGTGCAGATCACCGGCGCGCACAGTTCCGAGCGGATGGCCTTGGCGACGTGCTCGGCCAGGTACGTATAGACGCTCGCGCCACCTGGCTTGGCCTGGTCCTGCGGGTTGATCGAGGCTGCCGCAAGCGCCAGCGCCACCCAAGCGCTGAAAAGTTGGCTCGATTCTTCCCCGGCCTCGCCGCCGAAGCCGCCGTTGCTGTTCTGTGCTTCCTGCAGGAATCTCACGGTGCTCTCCAGCCGCTTTTTGTTGAGTTCATTGTTCGGAGCTCCGAGCGTTGAAGTGGAAACACAGGCCAGGGCACAGAACGCGAGGCCCGTGACAAGCAGGCCTGTTCGGACACGCTTACTACGGTTCGACGACCACGCCATCGAGATCGACCTCAACCGCTCCCGCGGGTTACGGACACGATCCTGGTAACACTGTTTGCGCCGGCGAGACCGATCCTCAGCCGGTAGCGCCCCACGGTCAACCGCGGCAGCCTGACCTCGACTTGTCCTGCCTTGGTTACCTTTACGGTGATCGTCTTGACGGCTTGCCAGCGGAGGTTGTGTTTGTTACCTGCCTGACGGGCGATCTGCACAGTCGCCGTGCCGGATCCCGTAAGCTTCAACAACAGCCGCCTGGAGGTGAAGCTCTCGAGCGTCAGGAGCGCAGTGGGACTGCTCCTCTGCGGCACTAGTGTCGGCGTCGAGGTGACTAGGGGCGTCACGAGCGATCCGTTGCCGGCCTGCCCGCCCAACTGATTGCCGCCACCGGGCGTTTGCGTCGGTGTTTCGTGAGTTTCCAAGGGTGTTTCGTGATGTTCTTCTTCGGGCTCCACCGCCAGGCCGGCCGGTGTGCGAGACTCGTCTTCGGCCGGCTGGGGTCCGCAACCTGTTTCGCCCGGTGCGGGCACGCAGACGTCGATGCGGTTTGAGCGAACCGCTTCTTCTTCGCCTTCTTTGCCCAACGGCGTACCCGCCTTGATCCTGTGCCATCCCGGCGTTGTGAAGGTGATGCTCGCCTTCCCTTCAGAGCTCGTCGTGACGACTTCTGGGCTTGTGGTCTGGACCTGCTCCAAGCCCTTGGACGATGTCAGCACCGGCGAGACCTCAGCGCCCTTATAGGGTGTCGCATCGGCGCGGTCAGGTTCGGTCGGAGGGTTGTCTTCCTTGTCATCGCCATAGACCTCGACCTGCAATCCGAAGGGCTGACCTAGCTGGGCGATAGCTGTAAGCGGAGGCCTGGAAGCAGTGTCACCCGCGGGGAAGAGCGCCAGGTTCGCCCTTTCCTTGAACGCGTCATATACCCACAGCACTTCGTCGTTTTCGTGCAGCTCGTACTGGCAACCCCCAACGTTCGTGAACACGTCGTTGACGAGAATCCCCCAGTAGGCGCCTTCAGCAGGGTCTTGTTCGTCCGGTCCCCAGCGCGTGATGAAGTAGTCGTCATAGCCTGGATACCACTGTCCGTCGAAGGTTTCCCCGATCAGGCTCATCGCGTCGGCCGATGCGGCCGTCGGCGTCGCGCCCGGCGTCTTGTTCTGCGGGTCGAGGGAATTGATCCCGTCGCACGGGCGTTCCTGGGTGTCCGAGGATGCCTTGACCTCGTGGCCTTCTGTGAGGATTGGGCCCTCGAACAACGTTTCGTTCTTACCCTCTATCCGCACGTTGACCAATGTCGGCGCGGCCTGCGCGCTTGTAGCGAAGATCATGAGAGTTGCGACAGCAAGCGTCGCGACGGTTGTGCGCATCCTGTCAGGGCCTTTCCGTGAGAGCGATCGACGATTACCTGGACTGGCTGGTCCCGCGCCCTATTGCTCGCGGGACCAGCCGGCCTGATCTGACTAGGTGAACCGCAGATAGATCGTGTCACCCAGATGGATTTCGCTGGTAAGCGTCGCTTGTTTTTCAGCGCCTCCGTCAATGCTGTAGTCCCACAGCGCTTTGGCCGGGGACGGATAGCCGTTGATCTGACTGATCGCTCCGGCTTCGGAGGAGTGTTCGGTCACGCATTTCGCCGGAGCCGATTCCGCTTCGGCGGCCATGAGCACCTTTTCCAGCGTCGTGGTCGTTTCTTTGGGAGCGAAGGTCACCGAGCAGACCTTCAGGGCCGTGCTTTCGTTGTTGATGATCAGCGTCACCGGGCTCTTGACGGCTTCGCCGCTGAAACCGCTTTCGGCGAACCACTGTTCAAGGCCTCCCGTGGGCACCGGCGGCGTCACCGTGAAGCCCGCGCCTGCCAGTGCCCGGACGGCATCCTGACTGGAGTATTCGTTCGCGGTCGAGCCGGTGGTGAGATACCTGAACGCGCCGCTCGCGAGCTGTTGTGAGATCAGGAAGTCGATCGGTGTCTTTTTCGTTCCCGATGCCGTGAATTCCGTGCCCTGCGGTTCGACGCCGCAGGCATCCAGGCCCTGCACCGCCCAGGCGTTTGAGTCCGTGTTCGCGCCGAATTCAGATTCGAGCGCCCCGCTTGAGGAGACCAGCAGGCCTTTCAGGTATGTCACGGCTTTTTTGACCACAGTGCTCGTCTTTTCAACGTGCGCGTTGCACAGTGCGGCGATCGCTGCTCCGGTCATGTCCGGTTCTGCCGCGGCTTTGAGCTTGGTTTCGTTGCCTTCGGCCTTTTCCCAGGCCCAGCCACCGTCAGTGTGCTGGTTTTTTTCGATCACTTCGACCGACTTTTTCAACAGCGCGTTTGGTACGCGCTGAACGCCGCCGGTCGTCTTTGCGTCGACCAGCGCCAGAACGGCGAAGACGGTGCCGTTGAAGTTCCCGGGAGGACCATAGTAGCCGGGACTTTCGGGCTGGTAGTAGGAGGCGATCCCGGCGATCAGGTTCTGTGTCTTTGAGACTCGCGCCGGGTCGATCCCGGCCGCATAGGCAACCAGCGCTGCCCGCTCGTATTCGGTCACCAGTGCTTCTTTGGGCCATTTCGTGGCAGTTTCGTTACCGACCAGTTTGCGATACCACGTACGAGCGTCGGTTGCGGCGCCTGCCTTCTTCAGGTTCGCTGCGGCCACATGAGCCGCCGCAAGCGAATTGATGTCCCAGTCTGAGGGGAAGCCGCCGCTGGTTTCCTGCAACCCCTTCAGGTAGATGACGCCTTTACTGACAGAGGCTTCGATTTCAGCTTTGCTCGAGGTCGCCGAGGCGGTTGCGGGCAACAGCAGTCCGCAGAGACACGCGCCGAGCAGCGCGAGCCGATAGGTCAAGGTACGCATTGGGATGGATCTCCTTCTGTAAAGGACGGAAGGACATCTCATTTCCCCACCCTGAGAGTGAGAGCGATGAAGACCTAGCCGTCCGTTCGCGAGAACAGGGTCCGTATGTTTGGCGTCACCCGTCGAGTACTCGGACTCGGGCCTTCGAGCCCCTTCGGCTCGCTGCCCATACCGTTGCGCGTCAGTCCCGGATTCCCACCGGGTTCCCTCGAGCGCGTGACCGACAACACAATAACCGTTCGTCGGACGGCATGCAAAAAGAGTCCGTCAAGGGATGCAACAAACGAGTCGATCCGCCAGTGCGCTACGCTGCCGCCAAATAATCCACGGATCGGTGGACAGGGAAGCCGGTGAGAGACCGGCGCGGGCCCGCCACTGTGACCGAGCAAACAGACCGCCGCACGCCAATGCGGCAGCCACTGGTCCCATCTTGGGATTGGGAAGGCGTGGCGGGAAAGACTCGGGAGCCAGGAGACCTCCCTCCGATCCCTACCCATCTAGCACCCTCGTGGAAAGGGGTTTACGGATGTCCCACCAGAACCTGGCCAAGGTCTGCGCGCTGGCACGCAGACACAACACGATCCTCTTGACAGCGTTTGCGATGCTCGTGCTCGCGCTCTTTGCGACAAACGCGCGCGCCTCAAGCGACGAAACCATCAGCGACACCTTTCCCGCGTCGGTCACATCGCAAGGCGCCTACGCGAACGACGGAGGCACGGCCGTTTACGGACCGGTGTCGATTTCGGGCGACGGGCGCTACGTCGCTTATGAGAGCGACTCAACCAACCTCGGCGAACAAGGGCCCGCCGGAACGATCGAGGCATATGTGAAGGACCTGCACACCGGCGAAGTCGAGCTTGTGAGCCGTGCAAACGGCTCCAACGGCGAACCGGCAGGCGAACCCGGCGTCGAAAACGTCAAGGTCTCTGGGAACGGGCGCTACGTGATCTTCGACTCGAAGGCCCCTGACCTCGTCGCCGGCCTGCCCGCGGAAGAACCCGAAGAACAACATGTCTACCGGCGCGACCTGCAGACCGGGGAAACGACGCTTGTGGATCGTGTGAGTGGCGCACATGGCGCGATTCTCAGCCGTAATGCCGTAGCTGAGGCGATCTCAGACGACGGGCGATACGTCGTGTTCGCCGCCGACGCGGGCGATCTGGAAGACCCGGCGGGCGCCCACACGAAGACCAGCATCGAAACTGTCTACGTACGCGATGTTGATGCCGAGACGACGACCGCCGTGAGCCGTGCCAACGGGCCTATGGGAGAAATCGCCAACGAAGAAAGCCAGGCATCCTCGATCTCATCCGACGGTCGCTACGTTCCCTTCGTATCGAGAGCGACCAATCTCCTGCCCGGTATGGAATCGAATATCTACCCACAGATATACCTGCGCGACCTGCAAACCGGAACGACGACGCTCGTCAGCCAGGCGCAAAACGGGGAAGCCGGCGAACGCCGCTCGGAAAACCCGATGCTCGTGGGCGACGATGGCTGCGAGGTGGAGTTCAGCTCCGAGGCCGGCAATCTCCTGAAATTCGTCACGATCGGCGGCGAACCAATCGAAATCAGCGGAGCACAGATCTACCTGCGCGATCTCTGCTCGACCCCCGCGAGCACAACGCTCATCAGCCAGGACGCGAGCGGCTTCGCAGGCGACGCGTACGGCGCGTTCGGGGCGAGCGCCGACGGAAACGACATCCTGTTCGCGGGCGGATTCGAAAGTGGATACCACCTCTTCCTGCGCGACCTGAGCACAGGACAAACAACACAACTCGATCGCGCCGGCGGACCCGCTGGAGTATCGGCCGACAACGAAAGCCAAGAGGGCGCCATCTCGAGCAACGGCTGTCGAGTCGTGTTCGATTCCCAGGCCACCAACCTCCTCGGTCAGACGGGTCCACCCGAAGGACCAAATGGGGAAATACCGACAGAGGTGTATGTTCGCCAGCTGGCTGCCTGCAAAGAAGAACCCACCGTGGCGCCCACGAGCCTGGTCTTCCCCACCCAAGTGCAGAACACGATCGGCGCAGGACAGGTGGTCACCGTGACAGCAGGCTCCGAAGAACTGCAGATCCACAATGTTCAGCCAAGCGGAGCGGACGCCTCGGACTTCATCGTCACCGCGGACGAATGCAGCGGCGAGACATTGCAACCGGCCGGAACATGCACCCTCCTCGTCAGATTCGCGCCAAGCGCCGAAGGGCCACGGTCGGCCTCACTGACAGTGCATGCCGCCAACGTCAACGGCCTGGAAATCCCCTTGAGCGGCGAAGGCGGCCAGCTGCCATCCAGCGAAAGAGGCGCACTGGGCGAACCAGGCAAGCAGGGCCCTCAAGGCATACCAGGTCAAACGGGAGGCATTGGCGCCAAAGGCGTCGCCGGAGCACGCGGGCCAAAGGGCGCAGAGGGCGCGCGCGGCCCCGCCGGGCCTGACGCGAAGGTGACTTGTAGAGTCACAAGGAGTCGCCGTAAAGTCACTTGCTCCGTAACACTTCAAGGCAAGGCCACGAAGCAAGGCGCACAGGCGCGACTCACCAGGAGCGGGCGTACGTATGCTCGTGGCACACTCGCAAGCCTGCGCCCATCGAGAGCGATCCAGCGGGGCACATACACGCTGCGCCTGACCATCGACAGCCATACCCTGACGATCTCGGTACTACTGCGATGACCTACGCACAGGGACTCACCTGCCAGTCAATGACCAGAGCTCGGCTACACGACACTTCGATGTTGTTCCAGTCGGCGCATGCGCCGACTGGCATGGCCGCACATGTGCGGCCATGTTCCGGGTCGTGCATGCACGACCCGGCCGGACCGTACATGTACGGTCCGGGACCGCGCCGCATGCGGCGCGGTCTTCCCTAAGATCGTCAACAGGGGAAGGACAACCAACGAAAGGGTGCCGGCTATGGCCAAGGTTCTATGCGTGCTCTATGACGATCCGATCGACGGCTACCCGCCGAAGTACGCGCGCGACGGCATTCCCCAAATCGATCGCTACCCGGATGGGCAGAGCACGCCGACGCCGCAGGCGATCGACTTCACCCCGGGCGAGCTGTTGGGAAGCGTCTCAGGTGAGCTCGGGCTGCGGCGTTTCTTGGAGAAGCGCGGTCACGAGCTGGTCGTCACCTCCGACAAGGACGGTGGGAATTCGGTCTTCGAGCGCGAGTTGCCAGATGCCGAGATCGTGATCTCCCAGCCGTTCTGGCCGGCCTACCTGACGGCCGAGCGGATCGCACGCGCACCGCGGCTGAAGCTGGCGTTGACAGCCGGGATCGGATCCGATCACGTCGACCTGCAGGCCGCGATCGAGCGACAGGTCACCGTCGCCGAGGTTACATATTGCAACAGCATCAGCGTCGCCGAGCACGTGGTGATGATGATCTTGGGACTCGTGCGCAACTACCTCCCCTCGCATCAGGTTGTCTTGGACGAGGGCTGGAACATCGCCGACTGCGCCGCGTGCGAGTACGACCTGGAGGGCATGCAGGTGGGCACGGTCGCCGCAGGACGCATCGGTCTGGCGGTGCTGCGCCGGCTAAAGCCCTTCGACATCGGCCTGCACTACACCGACCGCCACCGCCTCCCAGCAGAGACCGAGCAGGAACTCGGCGTCACATTCCACGAGAGCGTCGAGTCGCTCGTGCAAGCGTGCGACGTGGTGACGATCAACGCGCCGCTTCACCCGGAGACCGAAAACCTCTTCGACACAGAGATGATCGGCAAGATGAAGCGTGGCGCCTACCTGATCAACACCGCGCGCGGCAAGATCTGCAATCGCGAGGCCGTGGCAAACGCATGCGAGAGCGGCCAGTTGGCCGGCTACGCGGGAGACGTGTGGTTTCCACAACCGGCACCGGCAGATCACCCATGGCGCACAATGCCCAACCAGGGCATGACCCCGCACACCTCGGGCACGAGCCTCTCGGCACAGGCCCGCTACGCGGCGGGCGTGCGCGAGATCCTCGAGTGCTACTTCGAGGACAGGCCGATCCGCGAGGAATACCTGATCGTCGATGGCGGCAAGCTGGCAGGCACGGGCGCTCACTCCTACAGCGCGGGCAACGCCACGGGCGGAGCGAGCTAGGCGTCCTCGACGGTAATCCCGAGCTCGTGCGCAAGCGTTCGCGCGAGCTCCATGAGCTGCAAGGGATCGATGATCGCTCCGCGTAGCCCGAGCACAGAGCCTGCAAGCGCAAGACCCGAGCCGCGCATGTCCACGCGCGAGAGCTCGGCCTTGGAGAAATCGGCTTCCAGGAGTTGGCAGCCTGAGAAAACTGTCTCTTTGATTTTCGCCCCTTGGAAGTCGGCACCGGTGAGTACGCAATCCTCGAAGGTCACGTGCTCGATCCTGCAGTGGCGAAAATTGGCGTAGTCGAGCTTGCAGAGTTTGAAGCTAACGTGCTCGATTCGCGCCTCCGCAAAGCTGAGGCCGGTCAGGCGCGCATCGCTGAAGAGCGTGCGCCGCAACTGCGCACCGCCCCAGTCGCCGTTGGCAGCATCGAGCCGCTCGGCGATGACATCGACGAACTCGACCCCACGCAGCTTGGACTCGCCGAGGCCGACATCGACGAGCTGCCCCCGCGCCAAGCGCCCAGAGCCCGCATCCAGCTTGCGGAGTGAGGCGGAGCAGACCCGGACGTCTTCCAGTTCGAACCGTGAGGCAAGCCCAGCGAGATCGATGGGTTGGAGCTCGTCGGGGACCAATTCGGGTGCCTGGGTGGCCCCGATCGGACTCGGCTTCATCCGTTGAGAGCCCGCTTCGGCGCCAGCCACTTGAGCGACTCGTCGTCGGGGTCGCCATCGAGCACCGCCGTGCCCTCGCCGCGCAGCGCGCCGCGCACGCGTAGGAATTCGGCGACCTGTGCCACATCGTGGACGCGAACCATGTGCGCGCCGGCGCCGACCCCATACTCGACCGCCGCCAACGTCCCAGCAAGACGTTCGTCCGGCTGGGCGCCGGTCAGCATCCCGATGAAGTACTTGCGCGAGACGGCGAGCAGGATCGGGCGATCGAGCTGCCGCAGTTCGCCGAGACGGCGCAACGCCTCGATCGACTCCTGCGGCGTCTTTGCATAGTCGAGGCCCGGGTCGACGATTATCTGCTCGCGGGCGACTCCTCGACTCAGGGCCAGCTGCATGCGCTGCTCGAGAAAGGCGAGGATGTCGGCTGTCGCGTCCTCATATCCCGGAAAGTGCGCCTGCTTTGGAGTAGCGCGCGTGTGCATGACCACGAGCCCAGCACCGCCGGCGCCAACGACGTCGGCGAGCCGCTCGTCCACGAGCCCACCGACGTCGTTGATCAGTGCCGCTCCGGCCGCGATCGCGGCCTCGGCGACGCCAGCCCGCCAGGTATCGACGGACACGACCAGCTCGCGCTCGGCAAGCGCTCGTACCAGCGGCACAAGCCGCTCGATCTCCTGCCCCTCCGACAACACGGGCGTGTCGGTTCTGCCCGACTGGACGCCGATGTCGAGGATATGCGCGCCGGCATCGCTTTGACGCATCGCGAACTCCACTTGCGCCTCCAGCGTGTCGAGCGAGAGCGGATCGGCCACCGAGTCGCTGCCGATGTTCACTATCCCCATGATCAGCGGCTCCCCGTCGCGAAGCTCCAGGAACCTATCCTTGAGCTGCAGTCTCATCGCAGACCGCCTGCGACGCGGGGAAGCGAGAGCATTGTGGCGAGCATAGTCGCCTGCTCGATGGCAATGTGCGCTCCTCAAAGCCCTCACCATCGAGGCCCTTACTCAACGCTCCCCATACGCCGCGGACTATTTCAAGCGCCCCCCTGCGCGCCCGCGTACATCAGCGAGCCCGGGGTGTCGAGCGACTCGCCGGTCTCGAGCAGCGTCTTCAGCGTCGAGAGAATCATCGGCCAGCCACCATATAGCTGTTCGTTGGCGCCCTCGCGCAGCTGATCGTGGGTGACTGTCAGCCGGCACGAACTGCCGACCGGCTCGATCTCGTAGGTGACGCGCGAGGTCGCCTCACGCTTGACGTCCTCGCCCCATAGGGCGTTGAAGCTCTGCACGAGCTTGCGCGGCGGGTCGACCTCCAGGTTCTCGCCTTCCATCAGCAGGTCGGGCGCGTTCGGGCTGCCGGCAGAGTAGGTCGAGCCGGGCGTCCAGTCGGAGGTCACACTGGCTCCGAATGTGTACTTCCCCCTCATCTCACCGTCGGTGAGGGCCTCCCACAGACGCTCGGGTGTCGTCTTGATGTAGATCTCGAATAGCTTCTCCATGAGTTTCTCCTCGATGTCGTGCTTGAGCTCGCTCAATGTTGCGGCCCATGGCTCTGAGTACTTGCTCACCCAGCGGTCGTGAACAAGCCGGATCGGGACGGGGTTCAAGAAATGCAGCTTCTCGCGCCCGCGCTTGCGCGCGACGACGAGACCGGCCTGCTCGAGCACCTTCAGGTGCTTCATCACGCCAAAGCGCGTCATCGGCAGACGCCGCTCGAGCGCGCTCAGCGTCTGACCGTCCTGGCGAAAAAGCTCGTCGAGCAACTCGCGCCGCGTGGGATCGGCCAGCGCCTTGAACACTTCATCCATGCCGACGAGTATAGGTGACCATTTGGTCACTTGTCAAGTAACCTCTGGGCAAAGGCCCATATTTGGCCTTCGGCGCCCTCCCTCGCCCTCCTCTTACGACCGCGGGTTTGCGATTAGGCAACCCTCTTGACGGGGAATCATCTCCCACCATGATCGAAGAAATCTCATCTGGGCTGTTTCACTGGAGCGCTTTTCACAAGGGCATCGACCGGCCTGTGCACAGCAGCTTTGCTCTGGACTCAGGCACGCTGATCGACCCGATGGAGCCGCCCGAGGGCTTGGACGCGCTCGCCAAATTCGGCACACCCGAGCGGATCGTGCTCAGCAATCGCCATCACTATCGCCACAGCGCGCTCTACGTCGAGCGTTTTGGCTGCCCTGTGCTTTGTCACAAGGCAGGGCTCGCGCACTTCTCTGAGGATCGGCCGGTTGAGGGCTTCGTCTTCGACGAGCATCTCGCCGACGGCTTGCGTGCTCTGGAGCTAGGCTCCATCTGCGCCGAGGAGACCACGCTGCTGTTGGAAGCGGACGCCGGCGCCTTGTCCTTCGGCGATGGGCTCACACGCGACCGCGACGGCGCGCTTGCCTTCATGCCCGACTCGCTACTCGGCGAGGACCCAGGACGCGTTCGCGCGGGCCTGCTCAAGAGCTTGCGTCGGATGCTCGACGAGGAGTTCGACACGCTCCTGTTTGCCCACAGCGAGCCCGTTGTGGGCACGGGAAGAGACCTGTTGAGCGCCTTCCTCGCGCAGGAGTCGGTCGCCCAGCCTGGTTGAGGCCGCCCCGCGGATTGGCCCGGCGAGTGCACGGGTAAAGCGCTCATACCCACCACGCTGGCCCACCTATTCAACCCCATGATCCGTAACCAAGGAGAGCAGGCAAATGACGGCCGATGAGTCCTACGAGCAGCAGGAGGCAGAGCTCGCCGCCAGCGAAGCGGCGCAGATCGGCGGCCAGGCCGGCGATGAGGATCTCGACCCGGCCCAGCGCGCGGTCCTAGAGGCAGGCGGCGGTGAGGCGGAGGGATTCGAGGACGCGGAGGCCGCGCTGATCGACCACGCCTCCCACGGCGATCAGGAGCCGGCACATGTGATCCTCCACGACCAGGGCGCAAACGAGGAGCAGAACCTCCGCCGCGAGGACTCAGAAGCAGACCAAGCGCGCAGCAGCGAGCTCGACGAGGACGACCGCTAGAGCTCAGCCGGCCGTCACGGCCAGCCACCTCGCGACTCGGCCGGCGGCCACAACCAGAACTTCGGTGGTCAACCGGCGGCCACGGTCAGCCGCTCGACAGGCTCGGCGCTCATCTCGGCGCCCGTGATCGGCTTGAGCCTGGCCGCGAGCGGCAAGCCGAGCAGCGATACCGCGGCCATCGCGATGAACGCCGCAAGCGGGTGGTGCACCAGCATCTGTACCAGCAGGGCCACCACGAGCCCGCCCAGGTTGCCCGCCATCCACACGATCGCGCCGGCCGTGCCCGCGGCGGACCCGGCCAAGCGCTCGGTGGAGGTGAGGATCACCGGCAGCGCCGGCAGCAGCATTACCCCCATCGCCACGATCGCCACGGCGCGGCCCGCGAGCGACGGGATCACTCCGAGCGCGATACAGCCGACACAGCCGACGATCACCGCGGCGCGCATGAAATTGCGTTCGCTGCCGCGCCGCGCCACGAGCGGCGGCAGCACCGCACAACCGACGACACCGGCGACCATCATCCCGACGAGCAGTGCGCCCGCCGCGGTTTCCGAGACACCCGAGGGCTGGAGAAGGGTCTGCAGCCAGGTGGCCAGCGCGACGAAGATGCCGAAGCCGACGAACACGAGGCCGCACAAAGTGCGCATGCTCGGCAACGCCCACAGCGCGCGCGCCGCATTGCCGGCGATCGCGGCATGCTCGGTGCTCTCGTGGCCCGGACGCCGCAGCGTCACGGCCAGAGCCAGCGCCGGCAACCCGGCCAGCACGGCCTCCACGACCAGCAGGCGCTCGATGTGCCCGTGCCCGCCCAGTGTGGGACCGAGCAGAAGCGCGATCAGCATGCCGACGAAGCCACCGGCCGAGCCCAGCGAGATCCCGGCCGCACGCTGCTCGACGGGCAGGTACTCGCCGGCGAGCTTGCTGACCGCGCTCAGCACCACCGGTTGCGCGACCGCGACAGTGACCTGACCAGCCATCGCCCAGGCGAACGTGTCGCCCCCAAGGCGCAGCAATCCTCCAAGTGCGACCAACAGTCCTCCCCCCGCCAGCACGGGGCGAAACCAGCGATCGAGCAGGATGCCCGAGGGGATCGCCAGAACGACATAGAGCAGGGGGAAGATCTCCGCCAGCCAGCCCACCGCACCGACCGAGACGCCGTAGTGGCGCGCCGTCTCGGTGGTGATCGCGGCGTAGGTCAACCACAGCACCTGCGTCGCCGCGCACACGAGCCCGTAGGCGACGATCACACGCCAGCCGCTGGCACGGCTCATCGTTCAGGCCCCACGCTCTCAAGCGCCTTGGTGAGCGTCTGTTGTGTCTGCGGTCCGCGCAACTGGGCGCGCAGGTGTCCGCTGCTGTCGATCACAAACGTGACCGGCGGCCCTCCGGTCATCCCATAGTCGCGCCCGACGTTGCCGTCGGGATCGCGCAGGTTGGGAAACGTCCAGCCATAGGTGCGGATGAACTTGCGTGCATTGGCGAGCGACAAATCCTCCCAGTTGACCCCGACGAGCGTGGCCTTACCGTGCAGGCTGCGCGCAAAGCGCTCGAGCACAGGCGCCTCGTGTTCGCACGGTTCGCACCAACTGGCCCAGAAGCTCACGAGCACCGGATGGCCGCGCAAGGCGGCCAGCGTGACGGTCGGACCGGAGAGGTGTTCGAGAGGCAAACGCGGCGCCGCGTGCCCGTCGTCCGGTTTACTGCCGGCGAGCCCGAACACGACGAAGACGACAAGAGCCGCAACGACGGCGGCGCCGATCAGCAGTGTGCGCGGGCGAGGCATTGTTTGGCGAAGTTATCACCAGCTGCCAAGCACAGATCGACCCGCGCACAATGGGTCCGCACAGTGGGTCGATTCACAACCCACCCCCACAGACCCCCGGCACAGATCGACCCGCACACGAGCGGGCCGATCCGGGGAGGGATGAGGGAGGAACGATGCCCTCAAGTTTGAGTGTTGCCTGAAGCGGCCTTTGTCAAACACGCCGCTGGCGATCGGCCACGATGTCCCGAGAGGACCTGCATCGAGCGTGTCGATCGTCTTTCGAAAAACGTACTACGCAAAAGTCTGGGAAAACTTGAGTAGACACCTAAAGATTAGGTACCAAACTATCTCCTCCCCATCTGAATAAGGGGGTGTCAAGCGTGCACAGGGTTTGAGACACGTTCTACGAACTGAGCAGCGGCCCGACACGAGCGCCGCCGCGCGCGTCGCGTACGCGCATGGCGTTCTTCACGCTGTACAGATCGGCGTCGGCGCGGGCGATGCACTCGCCCAGACTTTCTCCGGGTAGCCACTCGCCGATCCCGACCGACCATGTGACCGGCAGGTCTCTGTCGCGCAGGCGATCCAGGACGGCACTCGCGCCATCGGGGTTCGTGGCCGGCAGCAGCAGCACGAACTCGTCGCCACCGTGACGCGCGAGGATGTCGCCGGTGCGCAGACGATCGCGCCAGGATTTGCCCAGATCGGCCAGCACGCAGTCGCCGACGGTGTGTCCGCGCAGGTCGTTGATCTGCTTGAAGTCATCCAGATCGAGCATCGCGAGCGTCAGTCGGTTGCCGCTGCGCTGGGCGATCGCATGCTCGCGAACGGCCGCCGCCATGAAGCCGTTGCGATTGAGCAGGCCCGTCAGCATGTCTGTGTCGGCCTGCCGGCGCAGGCTCTCGCTGAGACACCCGAGCACGATGCAGATCGACCAGATCGTGACGGTCACGATCATCCAGTAGATGCCGACGTGCGGCAGCCCGCCCAGCAGCAGGGCGACACCAAAGGCAATGGTGATCAGCGTGCCCTGCACGATCACCACGCGGCGCTCGAAGAAATGAGCCGAGTAGATCGCGATCCACGGATAGGAGAAGGCGGCGATCATCATGCCGCCGTGCGTGCTCGCATGCGCGACCAGAGCACTGCTCACGAGCGTGCCGCAAGCGGCCAGCAACTCGAAGCCGAGCACAGGGATGCGCCGCGCGGCCAGCCACACCAGGCAAGCTCCAACCACCGCCAGAGCGCCGGCTGCCCCAATCAGGCCCACCGGCTCGCTCGAGCTAACCGGGAACAGGATCGCCGACAGACAGACGAACGCCTTGAACATGAACAGCAAAGCCAGCGACCAGGCCATCGCCGGGCGGCTCGCCACGACGCGGTGCAGCAGGGAGCGCAATGGCGCCGATCCGCTCCGCGCGAGCGGCAAGCTGGCCTCCGCAGCTTCCGAGAGCGTCTGAGATGGGCTTGTCGACATCGCTTGCCCATCTTTTCGGTTTGGATGGGCGTGCCCTTGAGCACCCACTCCCGTCGACAACGAACCTTGCCGGCTGGGCGCAGCCGGTTGAGCGCCGCCGATGGCAGCGTGCCGGCCGGGAGGGCTCGCCGGGGCGCTAGTCTGAATAGCCATGGGCCTGTTCAAATCACGGGACACGAGCATGGTCAGTGCGCAGGACGCGCTTGCCGGTCGTGAGCAGCCATTGCGTGTCGCCGAGCGCCATATCGTGCTCGGCACGGCGATGCAAGGGCCTTTCCCGGAGGGCGTCGAGCAGGCCGTGTTTGGCATGGGCTGTTTCTGGGGCGCGGAGCGGCTCTTCTGGCAGGCGCCGGGCGTGTACACGACCGCCGTGGGCTACGCGGGCGGGATCACGCCCAACCCCACCTACGAGGAGGTCTGCAGCGGGCGCACCGGCCATGCCGAGGTGGTGCTGGTCGCGTTCGACAGCGCCGTCACCAGCTACCAGGAGATGCTCAGGCTGTTCTGGGAGGGGCACGACCCCACACAGGGCATGCGCCAGGGCAACGACGTCGGCAGCCAGTACCGCTCGCTGATCCTCTACGAGGACGACGCCCAACACGAGGCCGCGCTGGCCTCGCGCGAGACCTACCAGCGCATGCTCGCCGCAAGCGGCCTTGGCCAGATCACGACCGAAATCGAGCCCGGCGGCGCCGCCCATCCCTTCTATTACGCCGAGGATCACCACCAGCAGTACCTGGAGAAGAATCCCGGTGGTTATTGCGGCCTGGGCGGCACAGGCGTGACCTGCCCGATTGGCCTGACGACTTCCTGACTGACCTCAACGACCGCGACCCCGCCGAAGCGGGGTCGCGGATCGTCATCGTGACTGACCAGAGGACCGGGTGGGCGCGCACAGAGGAGACACGCCCAACCCGATCCGCCGTTTGTTTATGCCGCGCTGCCCGCCGGTGTCGGCTGGAAGGCCGGCGCGTGCGGTCCACCGAGCGTGGGCACGTCCGAGGGGTAGACCTCGTTGCCGTGGATCGCGTGATCGCCGATCTCCAGCTCCTCGTCGGAGAGTCGCAGCGGCATGAATATGCCGACCAGCTTCAGCAGGATGAACGTCATCGTCCCGCTGAACAGGATCACCCACAGGCCCGCCTCAGCCTGCCAGCGCAGCAGCGTCCAGCTGCCGTTCACGAGCAGGCCCGAGACACCGGGCAGGTTGGAGGCCCCGGTGCTCTTGACGCCGATGTACTCGACGACGTTGGAGTTCGCGAGAAGCCCAACCAGCAGACCTCCGCAAAGGCCGGCGATACCGTGGGTGTAGATCACCCCCAGCGTGTCGTCCACGTGCCGGAACACTGGAGCACGCGAGAGGAAGCGGATGGACATCCACACGATCGTGGACGCCACGACGCCGATGATGATCGCCCCGTAGCCGTTCACGAAGCCGGCCGCGGGCGTGATGCCCACCAGCCCCGTGATCATGCCGTTGACCGAGCCGAGCAGGGACGGCTTGTCGCGGAAGATGTAGTCCCATGCGATCCAGACGAGCATCGCGACCGCGGTGCAGAGGTTCGTGTTGAGAACCGCCGCCGAGGCGTTGGCGCCCGCGTAGTAGGAGTCTCCACCGTTGAAGCCGTTCCAACCGAGCCACAGCAGACCGGCGCCCGCGGCAACCATCAGCAGGTTGTTCGGAGCGTCGACCTCTCTGTCTCGTTGCAATCGTGGTCCGATCACAGCCGCCGCCACGAAGCCCGAGATTCCGGCCGCGAGGTGGATGACGTAACCACCCGAGTAGTCGAGTGCGCCATGAGCAGCGAAGTAGCCGCCGCCCCAGATCAGGAACGCGTTGACCGTGTACACGAACGTGATCCACAGCAGCACGAACGGGATCCATGCCTTGAAGCTGATCCGTCCCAGCACCGAGCCGAGCATCAGGATCGGCGTGATCGCCGCGAACACGAACTGGAAATACACGAGCGAGGCCTCGGGGAAGTGGAACGGTGGTCCCGTCGTAATCGACGGAATCAGCGCCTGCCCCTCCTCCGCGGCATGCCCAAGCACGGCACCCGGTTCGCCCCAGGCAGTGCCCAGGAAGCCTTTGGTGCCGAAGATGCCGCCACCACTATGTGCGATCGGGTTGTCGAAACCCATCTTGAAGGCCCACAAACACCATGCCACCAGTACGAGACAGAACGCCACGAACGTGAGCATCATGCTGTTGACCGACCAGCGCTTCTGCATGACCCCGCCATACAGGATGGCGAGACCGGGGAGGCTCATCAGCCCGACGAACGTCGCCGCGGTCATCTGCCACGCGTTGTCGCCGGCGTTGAGCCAGGATGGATATGACAGCCAGGTCATGTGCCTCCGTTTCCTACCGTTGTAGATACGGCGAGCCGCCGCCCGCACCCGCGGTGGCGACACGCCTCTTTAGCTCCGCTTATGAAACCGGGAGCGCAGGGGCGCGGCTAGGGACATCCTGGCCAACAGTTGACCGGCGCATTTCGACATTTGTATAGACGGGCCCGCCAGGCCCCCTGGAATGCGGCTCCAGAGCCGACGACTTGCCGCCAGAGGACCGTAGATTTGCCCTCAGAAACTTCTGGACGTGGCCGCGCCGAGTGTCCTACTCGAACGGGTAGCCGGCGCGGCGACAGGCCTGCTTCAGCGTTTCGGCGATCTCTTTGGTGGCGTCAGGAGTCGCGCACAAGCCCTTGGCGCGCTCGCCGCAAGCGTGGATGTGGGCTGCGCCGAGAGTGCTGGCGAACGTGATGTCGACGCAGTCCTTTGGCTCCTTGGAGCCGCTCGTCAGCGCAAAGGCGCCAAGCCCGATCGCGATCAGCAGCACGCAACTCAACAGGACGGCGACGATCGTCTTCTCGCGCCGCCCCCAGCGCAGAGGCTCAGACAGCCGCCTGTCGCGGTTCTCCATGATCATCGTGGGCGCAGTCTAGTGTTCGGGGCTCTAGGACTGCTCGTCGGACTCAGGCGCGAAGGCGAGCGCGGCCGAGTTGATGCAGTAGCGCTGGCCGGTCGGTCCGGGGCCGTCGTCGAAGACGTGGCCGAGATGCCCACCGCAGCGGCGGCACACCACCTCCGTACGTTTCATGAACAGGCCGTTGTCCGGCCGCAGCTCGACCGTCTCGGCCACAGCGGGCTCGGTGAAGCTGGGCCAGCCCGTGCCCGACTCGAACTTGGTGTCGGAGCTGAACAGGTCGGCGCCGCAGCCGGCGCAGCGGTACATGCCGGAGTCCTTGTTGTAGACGTACTCGCCGGTGAACGGAGCCTCGGTGCCCGCGCGACGTAGCACCTCGTACTGCTCGGGCGTCAGCTCCTCGCGCCACTCCTGCTCTGACTTCTCCACACGCTGCTCGCTCATGCTGACGTTCTAGCACGGCTGAGCAGCGCCTCACATGAGGGGTACATGCGAAGCGCAAACCACCGCAGCGCGTGAGCCATACCGGCTGCGCTCGCGGCTGGCTTGGAATGCGCACCCCCACGCTGCTATCCTGATCTTTACGTTCACGTCAACTTCAACATCCCGCCTCGGCGTCAGCGCCGATCACGAGCACTACAAGTGGTGGGCGCTGTCCTGCACGAGCCTGGGCATGCTGCTGGCCGCGACGAACTCCGGCACTCTGATAATCGCGCTGCCGAGTCTGGAGCGCTCGCTGCACGCGAGCCTGCTGGCGCTCGTGTGGGTGATCCTCGCCTACCTGATCGCCGCGACAGTGCTCGTACTGACGGCGGGTCGGCTGAGCGACCTGTTCGGGCGCAAGCGAGCTTATATCGGCGGCTTTCTGCTGTTCGCCTTCGCCTCCCTCGGCGCCGGTTTCTCCGGCGGCGCGACCGAGTTGATCTGCTGGCGGGTCTTGCAGGGGATTGGGTCTGCGTTCCTGTTCGCCAACGCGGCCGCTCTCGTAACCGATGCCTTCCCGAAGGAACAGCTCGGCCTGGCGATGGGTGCCAACACGATGGTCGCCGCCGTCGGCCTGGTACTCGGTCCGGTGCTCGGCGGCGCGCTCGTCGAGATCTCCTGGCACTGGGTCTTCTGGTTCAACGTGCCGCTCGCCCTGGCTGGCGCGGCTTGGGGTGCGCTGATCCTGCGCGAGCTGGCCAAGCCCGACAAGGTGCGCGGCTTCGACACGCTCGGCACGGTCACGTTCGTAGTGGGGCTGACTGGGCTCGTGCTTGGCGTGTCCAAGGGTGGCTTGACCGGATGGTCCGATCCGGTCGTGATCGGCGGTCTGGCGTGCGCTGTCGTGCTCCTGCCGCTGTGGGTGCTGATCGAGCGACATACGCGCGCGCCGATGCTCGACCTGTCGATCTTTAACAACCGCCTGTTCGCGGCGGCAAGCGCCGCCTCTTTCATCAACGGACTGGCCCGCTTCGCCTTGATGTTCCTGTTCGTCTTCTACTTCCAGGGGGCCCAGTCGAACAGCCCGATCGAAGCGGGGATCAAGCTGATACCGCTCGCGCTCGGCATGCTCGTCGCCTCCCCCCTGGCCGGCATCTACGCCGACCGCCACGGCTCGCGCATGCTGGCCTCGCTCGGCATGCTGCTGAGCGCCGTCGGGCTCGCCGGCATGACGACGCTTCAGGTGCACTCCCCCTACTGGCAGTCGATGATCTGGCTGGCGCTCGTCGGGGTCGGCTCGGGCATGTTCAACAGCCCCAACACCGCCGCGATGATGGGCACGGTGCCCGCCCAACGGCGTGGGATCGCCGCCGGCGCACGCACGCTCTTGCAGAACACCGGTGCCGTGTTGTCGATCGCCTTTGTGCTCGCGATCGTCACTTCGGCGGTGCCGAAGGCGACGCTGTTCGCCGTCTTCTCCGGCGTCACGCGCGGGCTCTCAGAGCAGAAGCTCGCCCCCTTCATCGCCAACATGCACGTCGCCCTGTGGGTGCTCGTCGCGACCTCGCTGATCGGCGCGCTCGTCTGCCTCTTGCGCCCGACGCACGCGATGCTGGAGGCCGAAGACGAGGAGCTGCGTGTGCGCGAGCAACAGCGCATCCGCGATCAACAGCCCGATCATGACGCCCGCCCTGCGCTGCGTGCCGGAGTACGCGCGTGAGCGATTCCAGCGTGAGCATCACCGGAGTTGGCGAGCCTGTGCCGAGCACCGAGGCACCGCTGCGCATCGGCGACGTGGCCAAGCTCGCCGGCACCACCCCGCGCACGATCCGCTACTACGAGGAACTCGGCCTGCTCGCCGGCGCGCCCGAGCGGCCTTCCGGCGGGCACCGTCTCTATACACAAGCCGAGGTGGAGCGGCTACGTGAGGTGATCCGCCTCAAGGAGCTGCTCGGCGTGACGCTTGACGAGCTCAAGGACCTGCTCACCGCCGAGGAGGCACGCGCGGCCGTGCGCGCGCAGCTGCGCCGCGACGACGTGCACCCCGAGCGCCGCCGCGAACTGCTGAATGAGGCGCTCGGCCATATCGACCGCCAGCTCGAGCTCGTCGAGCACCGTGCTTCGGAGCTTTCCAAGCTGCGCCGCGAGCTCGCGAACACACGCAACACCGTGCTTGGCCGCCTTCAGGAGATCGCGTCCTACAGTGAGATGAGTCCAGCGTCCTCCTGACGCGACGAAGGGAGCCGGCCGTGGAGCGCAAGTGGTGGACATTGATCGCCGTTTCGGTGGCGATCTTCATGCTGTTGCTGGACATCACGGTCGTCAACGTCGCGCTGCCCTCGATCCAGTCGTCGCTGAAATCCTCGTTCTCCGATTTGCAGTGGGTCGTCAACGCCTACGCGCTGACGCTCGCTGCATTCCTGCTGACGGCAGGCTCGGTCGCCGACCTGATCGGCCGCCGGCGCGTGTTCACGCTCGGGCTGATCGTCTTCACCGCCTCCTCAGCTGTCTGCGGGCTCTCGACCACGCCGCTGATGCTCAACCTCGCCCGTGCGGTGCAGGGTGTCGGCGGGGCGATGATGTACGCCACCTCGCTGGCCCTGCTGGCCCAGGCCTTCCACGGTCGCGAGCGCGGGACCGCCTTCGGCGTGTTCGGCGCCGTCACAGGCGCCGCGGTCGCGATCGGCCCGGTCGTCGGCGGGATCATCACCTCCGGCATCGGCTGGGAATGGATCTTCTTCATCAACGTCCCGATCGGCATAGCGGCGGTCGCGATCACGCTCTCGCGCGTCATCGAGTCAAGCGACCCGGGCGCGCGCCGCGTCGATTGGATCGGGCTGGTCACGTTCTCGGGCGCACTGTTCGCGCTCGTGTTCGCGCTGATCGAGGGCAACGGAGACGGCTGGGGCTCGACCAAGATCGTCTCGCTGCTGCTCGGGGCGCTCGTGCTGTTCATCGCGTTCATAACTGCCGAGCTCAAGCAGTCGCGGCCGATGCTCGACCTCTCGCTGTTCCGCAAGCCGGCCTTCACTGGCGCCAGCATTGTCGCCTTCAGCGTGTCCGCCTCGATCTTCGCGATGTTCCTGTACCTGACGCTCTACATCCAGGACGTACTCGGCTACACCGCCCTGCAGGCGGGCCTGCGCTTTTTGCCGATCACGCTGCTGTCATTCGTCGCCGCCCCAATCGCGGGCCGCCTTAGTGTGCGCATGCCCGTGCGCTACCTGCTCGGCGGTGGGCTGCTGCTCGTCGGCGCCGGCCTGCTGGCGATGACCGCAATCGACTCGACCTCCGGCTGGACGACTCTGATCCCCGGCTTCGCCGTGACAGGCGTGGGCATCGGGCTGATCAACCCACCGCTTGCCTCGACGGCAATCGGCGTCGTGCACTACTCGCGCAGCGGCATGGCCTCGGGGATCAACAGCACCTTCCGCCAGGTCGGGATCGCCACGGGCATCGCCGGCCTCGGCGCGGTCTTCCAGCACGACGTGCTCAACACGACCACGAGCCGGCTCGGCGGGCAGCTGCCGGCGGTACAGGCCGCCGCGCACGGGCATCTGAACACGCTGCTTCAGTCAGGCGAAGTCAAGCAGGTGTTCCACGTCCTCTCCCCCGCCGCCCAGCTGGCGCTGAAGCACTCATACCGGGTCGGCTTCACCGAAGCTTTCGACAACATCCTGTTGATCGCTGCTGGGATCGCGTTCGTGGGGGCCGTGTGCGCGCTGGTTCTGGTGCGCCAGAAGGATTTCGTGGCCTCGCAGGCGCCGGCGGCAGAGACGCCGCCACAAGACATCCCCGTCGCAGCCGAGCCGCAAGGCGTCGCGGCACACTGAAGCTTCCTCAGCAGTCGCTGAACGGGTTCTCGACCCTCACCCCTGCGTAGTCCTGGCCGTCGTTCAGATCCTCGGAAAGCACGACGTCGCAGCCCAACTCACGAGCCGCCTCAAGGATCGCCGCGTCCCAATAGGAGATATCGAACCGCTGCTTCGTGGACATCGCGGCAAGCACCAGCTCGAGCGTCGTCTCCTGGACGGAAAAGCGTCGAAAGGAGTCGACCAGCGTCGCGGCCTGCCCGTGAGTCAGGCAGTCGCTGCGGCTCTCGCGCGTGGCCTGCACGTAGAACTCCTGCAGAACCTGGACCGAGAGCCCGAGGTCCCTGGCGGAAAGGATCTCGTTGGCCCGCTTCGCCTTCGCCCGCTCTTCGGGGTCGCGCGAGATCGTGTAGAGCAGAACGTTGGTGTCAGCGAAGCGCACGCCCGTGCGCCTCGTCGCGATCGAGACGGTCGCGGGCGCTGAAGCGATCTATCTGGTTCTGCACGCGCTTCTGCTGTGCCTGAAGCCGCGAGAACTCGGCCTCCCGCTGCGACAGCGAGCCCAAGTATTCGGCGACAAGCGCGCTCACGGAGCTGCCGCGCTCGGCGGCTCGTATCCGCGCCGCACGGTAGACATCCTCGGGTACAGAGACGGTGATGTTGGTCACTGTGCCTCACAGTATCACAGATACACAACGCTCCCAGACCGTCGTTTGCATCGACATGGCAGCCGCGAGCGAGGTCAAGCACCTCGGCCTCGTCCCCAAATACGAGTAGGCCTTTTGAGCACAATCACGGGAGAACATCGGCCTCCCGCTGCTCATACCCCGCGCATCGCATGACGGGCAAACGCGGGTAGCGCGGATAAGCTGGGTCTGTCCGCGAGCGCTCACACAGCGAGAACACCGAGCCGCGCGTGTTGGGTACGAGCCGGCGGTGCTTGCACGTCTCACACAGGCCCGTGCTTGGGCCAGGCGCACGGGAGATCGAAGGGTCCCGATCGGACATGGACCAGAGCGTAGTAACACCACTAGGCACGAACAGCTATCCCCTGTAATAATAGTTGACTAAGCAACTATGGCTATCTTTTACCGACTACTCGGCTTTCTGCGTCCTTACAAGCGCGGCGTAGTCGTCTCCTGGATTCTCGCCAGCTTCGCGATGGCGATGAGCGTGCTGCTTCCGGTCCTCACGGGACAAGCGGTCGAAACGATCAACACCGGCGCCCGTCACGCCCACAGGCACGAATTCGTCCAGCGCTCGCACGACCGCCACACGCTGCTGCTGTACGCGCTGGCGATCATCGCGGTCGTGCTCGCGCGCTGGGGCTTCACCTACTGGCGGCGCATGATCGCCGGGCGAGTCTCGCTAGGCGTCGAATACGACCTGCGCGAACGCCTCTACAGTCAGCTACAACGACTGGAGCTGGGTTTCTTCGACCATCAGCAGACCGGCCAGCTGATGTCGCGCGCCACCGTCGACCTGCCCGCCGTGCGATTCTTCCTCGGCTACGGGCTCGTGTTCATCCTGCAGTTCGTGCTCACTATCGTGCTCGCGGGCATCGTGATGATCGTGATCAACCCGTGGCTCGGGCTGATCTCGCTCGCGCCCGCACCGTTCGTCGTGCTGATCTCCTACCGCTACGGCCGCCGCGCGCGCCCGGCGATCCAAGAGGTGCAGCAGCGCATCGCCGAACTGACCGCGGACGCGGAGGAGAACATCTCAGGTGTGCGCATCGTCAAGTCCTTCGCACGCGAGCCGCGCCAGCTCGAGCGCTTCCGCCGCAGCGTCGGACGCACCTTCGAGCAGGCGATGGTCGCCACGCGCCTTGAAGCCACCTACAACCCGGCAATCGGCTTCCTGCCCCAGCTCGGCATCGCCGCCGTGCTGCTGCTCGGCGGCAACGCGGTAATCCATGCCCACCTCAGCTTGGGCCAGTTCACGACCTTCTACCTGTTGCTGAACATGCTCGTGGGCCCGCTGCGCTCGCTCGGTGTCACTTTGAACCTTGCCCAGCGGGCGACCGCCTCCGGCGCGCGCATCTTCCAGGTGCTCGACCGCGAGCCGACGCTCGCCGACCCACCGGGAGCGCCGCCGCTGCCGGCCGGGAGCGGCCACGTGCAACTGCGCGGAGTCACGCTGCGCTACAGCGACCCGCACGACGAGCTGAACGTCGGAACCTATGCTCACGCCAAGAAGACCGAGCACGCGGCGGCCAGGCGCACCGTCCTGCACGATCTCGACCTCGACGTGCCCGCCGGACGCACGGTCGCGCTGGTCGGCGCCACCGGCTCTGGCAAGACCAGCCTCGTCGCGCTGATCTCGCGGCTTTACGACCCCGTCGAGGGCGAAGTCCTGCTCGACGGAGCCGATGTGCGCAATGTCGGATTGCAATCGCTGCGCTCGGCCGTTGCGGTCGTCAGTGACGATCCCTTCCTGTTCTCCGCGAGCGTCGCCGAGAACATCGCCTACGCGCGGGGGGGCGGGACCTCAGTCTCGACCGAGGAGATCGAAGAAGCCGCGCGGCGCGCCCAAGCGCACGACTTCGTGCTGCGCCTACCCCAGGGCTATGACACCGAGATCGGGGAGCGCGGCCTGTCGCTCTCCGGCGGGCAGCGCCAGCGCCTGGCAATCGCACGCGCGCTATTGGCCAACCCGCGCGTGCTAGTTCTCGACGACGCCACCTCCTCGGTCGACGCCTCCACCGAGCGGTCGATCAAGCTCGCGCTCGCCGAGGCGATGGCGGGACGCACGACGTTCGTGATCGCCCACCGCCTCTCGACGATCGCCTTGGCGGACGAGATCGTGGTGCTCGACCATGGGCGCATCGTGGCTCAGGGCAATCACGAGCAGTTGCTCGACGCCTCCGAGCTGTACCGCGAGATAGTGGAACGCGGCCTGCCCGAGCAGGTCTTTCTCACGACAGAGACGCGCGAGCGCGAGGTGAGCGGCATATGAGCCCTCCGGGCGGCATGGGTCGCGGGGGCATGGGTGCCGGTATGGGCGGACGCGGAGGCGGCGGGCGCGGCATGGGACCGGGCATGGGCCGCGGCGGCGCGCAGTGGGACGGCTCGCGCGCCAGTCGCGAAAGTCGTGGCCGCAACCTGCGCGGGCTGCTGGCGCTGTTGAAGCCCTATCGCCTGCGCGTGGCCGGAATGCTGACCGCGCTTATCGTCGGTACGGCCGCCTCGCTCGCACCGCCTCTGCTGGCCAGGGCGGCGATCGACGAAGGTATCGACCGCCACGATTTCAAAACGCTCGTGTTGGTCGTGATCGCGTTTCTCGTTGCCGCACTGCTCGTGTGGCTGATGACCTACGTGCAAACGTATTTGGTCGGCTGGGTCGGCCAGCGCACGCTTGCCGACCTGCGCATCCGTCTGTTCACACACCTGCAGAGCCAGCCGATCGGCTTCTACGAGAGCCGCCCGGCGGGCGTGCTGATCTCACGCATCACCAACGACGTCGAGGCGCTGGAAAGCCTCGTGACCGACTCGGTCGTGACGCTGTTCCAGTCCGGGCTGACGCTGGTCGGGGCGGTCGCGGTGCTGCTCTACCTGGACGTCAAACTGGCGCTGCTGACGTTCTGCATCCTGCCGCTGATCGCGGCCGGCAGCTTCTGGTTCCGCCTGACCTCGGCCGGCGCTTTTCGCCGCACGCGCGAGACGATCGGCTCGATCACCGCCTACCTGCAGGAGACGCTCTCCGGCATCCGCGTGGTGCGCAGCTTCGGCCAGGAGCCGCGCCACCTGGCGCGCTTTGCCGAGCTCAACGAGGACAACTGCGATGCCAACATGGTCACCGTCAGGCTCAACGCCGCCTACTTCCCGGCGGTGGAAATGCTCTCCGGGATAGCGATCGCCGGGATCGTGCTGTACGGCGGCTACCAGGCGATCTCGGGCAGCATCACCGCCGGTACCGTCGTCGCATTCGTGGCGACGCTCTCCTATCTCATCGAACCGATCCAGCAGCTCTCCCAGCTGTACACCACCTACCAGTCGGGCATGGCCGCCCTGGAGAAGATCTTCCAGTTGCTCGACGTCGAACCGGAACTGACCGACAAGCCCGGGGCGCCGGCGCTGGATCGGATTCGCGGGGAGCTCAGCTTCGAGGACGTCACCTTTGCCTACAAACCGCGGCGCGCACGCAAGAACGTGGACAAGTCGGTCAGCGCGCCTCTAGAGGCCGGGCTGCCCGCGCCACTTGAAGCAGAGGAGGTGCTGGCGCTCGAGCACATCGACCTGCAGATCCCACCGGGTCAGACGGTCGCACTGGTGGGCGCCACCGGCGCCGGCAAGTCCACGATGGCAAAGCTCGTCGCACGCTTCTACGACCCCACCGAAGGACGCGTGCTCGTGGACGGCCACGACCTGCGCGATGTCTCCAGCACCTCATTGCGTTCGCAGATGGGGATCGTGCCCCAGGAGGCGTTCCTGTTCTCCGGCACGATTGCCGAGAACATCGCCTTCGGACGCCCCGGCGCCGAGCAGGAGCAGGTTCGCCAGGCCGCGGCCGCTGTGGGCGCCGAGGAGTTCATCTCCGAGCTGCCCCAGGGCTACGACACCGAGGTCGGCGAGCGTGGCGCCCAGCTGTCGGCTGGCCAGCGACAGCTGATCGCCTTCGCGCGTGCGCTGATCGCCGACCCGCGCATCCTGATCCTCGACGAGGCGACCTCCAACGTGGATCTGCACACCGAGGCGCGCATCGAGCAGGGTCTGCGCCGGCTGCTTGCGGGGCGCACCTCGATCGTGATCGCGCACCGGCTCTCCACTATCCGGGGTGCGGGCCGGATTGTGGTCTTGGAGCACGGCAAGATCGCCGAGCAGGGCACGCACGACGAGCTGATCGCAGCTGAGGGGCGGTACTACGACCTGTACCGCGACTGGGCGATCCACGCGGCTGCGTAGGCACGCTCTACACGTCTGTGCGTCAGCCATAATAGCGCGCGATAACCTGCAGCTGGCTGAATATGTCCTGTGTGAGAACGAGTGTGACGATCAACACTCCGGCAACCGGACCCCAGCGACGGCCGGCACCGCGCGCAGCGAGCGCAAGCACAGCGCCCCAGAGGGCCAGCATCGGAAGAACATAGCGCGGCTCGGCAAACTCAGTCGGATAAAGGGAAATGTTCTGGTAGCCGCTAATTCCGACCAGCATCAACACGCCGAAGCTCATCGCCGCGTAGATGATCAGCTCAGTCGCACGGGCTCGCAGCACAGTTCGGCCAATAACAAGCTCGCGTACGCATAGGACGCCGATCAAGGCGACCGGCAACAGAACGACGTCGTAAACCCAACCCGGGAAAACAGTGTCCAACCATCCGTACAAGCCGACCTGTCCGTTGAACCAGATCTGGCGAGTAGTGAAGAGTTCACCGAAATAACTGTGCATCCAAGGTAGCCGCGGCAGGTAGAGCTGCCATATATAGCTGAGCTCGTGCGGAATCGAGGCATGTCCGCCGATGACCCCACCGAAAGCTTTGGAGATAATGCCTAGCGTCGGATGGCCCGAGGCCATATTAACGAGCGCATAGAGGATCGCGGGGCTGAATCCAATCAGCAAGCACGGCGCAAGCAAACGATAATAGGCCGCGTGGCCGAGCGTTCGTCCTTCACGGCGGGCAAGCAGCACCAGCCCAAGAAGGGCGCCCGGCGCCAGGCCGAGGAAATTCAGCTTCGTCAGGAAGCCGACAGCCATCACCCCTCCGATCATGAGCGCGAGTCGCGGTGTGAGCCCACGCCGGAAGGCGCGTGCGAAACAGTAGAAGAGCGCCGCACAGACCGCGAACAACATCGTATCCGGGTTCACCGCGCCGGAGATGAACCCCAGAGACGGCGCAAGCGCGACTCCCAATCCGCCAACCGTCCAAGCCCACGGCGCTCCCGGTAGAGCCTCACGAAGAAACAGGAACACAAACAGAGCGGTAAGAGCCGCCATCACGGCACTCAGGAGCCTCATCAGCTCGAGTCGCTCGAGGATCGTCCCCCCGGAGCCCAAGCCATAGGGAATCGTCTGAAGCGCATAGTAGAGAGGAGGCTCGGAAGTCGCGGTCCCGGCGCCTCCGGCTCCGCGCTTGGCAAACGGCGCCGCAAGTTCGTTGTCGAGTCGCACCTGTTCAGAGCGCAGGGAGATCGTATGCGCTGTCGGACTGAGGAAAATAGCTTTCTGTTTTAGCCCTTGTAGTGCAACGTTCTCCTCTTCGGAATACCCCTCAGCCGGCGATGACGGCAGACTGCCGGTCTCGGCGAGCTGTTGCACGTAAGCGAAATGGTCAGGCTCGTCGGGCGCTTGAAAAGGCGGCGTGATCAGCGACCAGCAAGCCGCATTCAAGAAAGCCACGAGCACACACATTCTAGCCGCGGTGGGAACACGCGAGAGCGCCTTCCGGGCCCGTCCTCGCCAACCTGGGCTCATTTATCTCAATTCCTTCACTGTCAACCACGAGACGCCACCGACGACCGCCGCCATCAGTGCTATCTCCAGTAGCACGATCCACGTACCGGCTGCCCAATGGCCAAGACCGATGCGCCTGGCCACCGATGTCGCTAAGGACCACCAAGATCGGTTTCCCGGCCTGAGATATTCGACCCTCATCCTGCCGTTCAGTCGCTGCCCACTTCCACCGATCGCGGCTTCCCCGGGGCGCGTTTCACTGCCGTCGATATTGACCAATCCACCGGTCGATCCAAGCGTGAAGCAGAGATCCACGTCAGACACGCTGTGTCGCACTGGTTTCAACGGAATCGTAGGAATCCTCCCATTCCACCCGGCGCCACGCAGACCGCTCGTGAGTACCCGACCACCCGATAGAATCTTCACCGTAATACGCGGGCCGTATGAGGCGAACAACGAAAGACGGACACCCGTGGTACCCGACGGGAGCACCCCTTCCCGCTGACAGGCATGCGCGCTCTGATTAGTCTTAGCGAGCGTAGTATTGAGCCTGATGCTATTGCTCGCGGCAACGGTAGGAGGCGAGCGCGTGAGCGTAACGGCGACTGCCACGACCATCAATGCCAGTCCCGCACATAGCGCCACCGGCACGCGGGCCATCTCAAACCAGTCGCAATTCGCGGATATCCAGGAAAAGGACCTGGATGCCAAGTACAAGGAGGCTCGATACGAGGAGAGCCGCGCGCGCCTGACAAGCATTGCGATAGCCGTAGCCAACCCACCGTTGGCCGAGCATCGTGGGTACGCGAACCTTCAACCGAATCACGGTCACCTCAGGACAACAGAATCCACCGATCCACATAGCCAAATGATACATATAAAAAGTACAAGCCTCCCCTCTGAATGGACTGTCCCGAACAGGCAAATCGCCTCGTCCGGGCGGGCAGGTGCTCAACAGACTCCGGGACAGGGACTCGAACCCCAAACTCGTGCTCCAGAGGCACGCGTGTTGCCAATTACACCATCCCGGAAGGGAAAAGCGGCCCTAAGCATAGTGTGTTTGGACGAGCGATCCGTCCGTCAACACACTACGACCGGCCTAAGCTTCAGCCAGACTCCCGTTGGGAGCAAAGAAGGCCGTAATAGCGCTCTCAAGCCCCGGATCGAGCACCAGCAAGACCTCATCCCCCGCTTCGATAACCGTATCCGCCTTGGGCACGAAGCCGCCTCCGGCGCGCAGCACCGAGATGATCAGGCTGCCTTCGGGAAGTGCGATATCCGAGACGCGTTCGCCCACGACCGGGGCTCCAGCGCTGACCTCCAGCTCGATGATCTCCAGGCGCTCCTCTTCCAACGCGAGCAGATGCACCAGGCCGTAGCGCGGGACCTCGTGCTCGATCAAGCGCAGGATCAGATCGGTCGCCGAGACCGCCGGCTGGATGCCAAGCAGCTTGAAGTGGTCGTAGTTGCGCGGGTTGTTGACGCGGGCGATGATGCGCTCGCACAGGTACTTCTCCTTGGCCACCTGACAGACGAGCATGTTGTCCTCGTCGTCGCCGGTGACGGCGATCACCAGGTCGGCTCGCTGAATGCCCGCCCGCTCGAGTACCCATAGCTCGGTGGCATCGCCGTACTGGACGGCGTGCTCGTACTCTTCCTCGATCAGCAGGTAGCGCGGGCGCGAGGACTCGATGATCGTGACCTCGTTGCCCTTGAGGATCAGCTCGCGCGCGAGGTTGCGGCCCACCTTGCCGGCACCGACGATGATCACGTACATGGCTTGACCTCGGCCATGGAGAACGTGCGAAGAATCGCCGGTAGAACGCGCATCGACTGCCTACGCCGACTCGGCCGCGAGCGCGCTCTCGAACATTTCGATCGCGTGCTTGGTCGGGGAGATCGTATGCAGGCCCTGTTCGCCGTACCAGCCAGCGCGGGCCGGGTCCATCACGCGCACCAGCACCTTCTGCACGCCGAAGCGGCGTTGGGCGATCTGAGCGATGATGACATTCGTGTTGTCGCCGTCGGTCGAGGCGATGAACACGTCGGCGTGCTCGATTCCCGCCTGCACGAGCGCTTCGGTCTCCAGGGCCGTTCCCACCGTGAACTGGCCGTCGGATTCCTCCCAGCTGCCGCTCTGGCCTGCATCGAGGCGCTCGTGGGAGAGCGGGTCCTCGTCGAGCACCGAGACTTCATGGCCGGCCGCAAGCGCGGACTTGGCCACGGCCGAGCCGACACGACCCGCTCCGACGATCAACACGAACATGGGAAGGGCGGCGCCGGGGTCGATGGGGGGATCGCAAGCATGGCGTGTGAGATTAGACGATGGGTCCACCGCTCGGCCCGGCGAGTGGCTCAGCCGGGGCTATCTCCGCGGGCGCATCCTGAGCAGGCGAATCCTGACCCGCCTCCACGCCCGCCAGGACCTCCGCATAGTCCCGCTCGGACGGCGCCGTCACGATCACGCGACACGCCGCCTTGCGCACGACGTACTTGGTGACGTCGCCGACGAAGTTCTCGAGCGGCCCCCCGCGTCCCCCCAGACGCGAGCCGCCCCGAATCCGGGAGGGCTCCTCGGCACCGAGCACGATCGCCTCCACACCACGTCTGCGCGCCTCCTCGAGGATTGCGTGACCGATGCGGCGGGCCCTGATCGTTGCTGTGGCGACCTGCACACCCGCGTACTCCTCGCCCACCGCCTTGGCTCGCGCCAGCGCTTGGCGTGCGTGCTTGACCTGAGCATCGGGCAGGCGCGCGTCCAGCGGCAAGGACATCGGCATCTCGAAGATCCACACCGCCTCGATCGTCGAGGCGTCGATCGCGGCATCGTCGGTCGGCTTGCCGGCAACCAGCAGGGCGGCGGTCTGGATGATGTCCTCGTCCAGGCGCGTACCGCACAGCGGTACCAGGATCGAGCCGTACTCGCGCTCGGGCAGATGTTCGGCCCGCAACGCCTCCACCGAGACGGTCACACGCCGCAGCAGCGAGGTTTCATCGGCGCGCCGGTAGATGACGTACAGCAGGATGCCGGCGGCCATCCAGCCGAACCCGACATAGCGCGCGGTGTGGTGCACGGCGATCGTCGCGACCCAGCCCAGCGAGCATACGATCGTGCCGATCACCGCCAGCAGCGGCAGCTCGCCTCCGCGCACGCGCACGGAAAACGGAGTGCGATATAGGCGCTTGCGGTCGGGCTCGCTGTAGCGCATCTTGACGACCGAGGCGTGCGCGATCGTGAACGCCAGCATCGCCCCGAACGCGTAGGTGCCGACGAGGAAGGTGAGACTCTCGGGGACGACCAGGCCGGCGGCGATCACGCCGGCAAGCAGGATCAGCACGTAGGGAGTCGAGCGCTGGGCGTGCAGGCGCCCCAGCCCGCTCGGGATCTGACGGTTGACCGACAGCGAGTAGGCCAGACGCGAGAGGCCGAGCATCGCCGAGTCGGCTGCCGCGACCAGCGTGAGGCCGGCGATCGCACCAATCGAGTACGTCAAGGCCTGCGAGAGCCAGTGCGGGTGCAGCTGTTCCATGATGTCGAGCATCGGGGCGTCGGAGAAGTGGTGTCCTGGCACCCCGCCCGCTACCAGTGGAAACGCCGAGACCGCAACGATCGCCACGCCTACATAGGCGACCACAACGGTCACAGTGCCGCTTCCTATCAGCCGCCGCAAGGCGCCCCGCCCGACCTTGACCTCGCCCGCCAAGCCGGACGCCGACTCCACACACGTGAAGGCGATCGTGGTGATCGTGAGCGCGAAGACCAGGCCTGCCCACGTCGGCGCGCTGCCGAGATTGACTTGGCTGATCAAGCGATGCGGGTCGAGGAACTCCACGAGCCCGACCACGATCATGATCAGCTCGAGCAACAACGCTCCGAGCACGATCACGACGATGCGGTATTCGCGACGCCAGTGAAAACCGCGCACGTTTGTGAACACGACGAACGCGATGATCGCCAAGGCCAGCAGCAGCGCCTCGGTGTAGTGGCCCAGCGGTGCCCAGAAAACACGCAGGTACTGGGTCGCGGCGAACGCGGTGACGGCGATCAGGATGACGTAGTCGAGCAGCATCGCCCAGCCTGCGATGAAGCTGACGAGCTCGTTGAAGGCATAACGCGCGAAGACGGTCGAGCCACCCGGCTCCTGGTGTAGCGATGCGCCCTCGACGTAGGTCATCGCCGTCAGCCCGAACATGATCGCGGCGATCAGAAACACGACCGGGGTCAAGCCGGCCGCGTGGTCGGTCACGACCCCGAGCGAGAAGAAGATCGCGCTTGCCAGCGACGTGTAGACGATCGCGAACAGGATCGGCGAGCCGAGGCCGTGTCGCAGCGTCGTGCGCGCGCCGGCGCCGAGTTCGACGGCACGCATGTGCGCCGCCCGGCGTTGCGATGCCTGCGCGCCGTTGTCGGGCTGGCGCCCAGCGCCGGCTACCGCCCCGTTCCCAGGCTCAGACCCGCCCTGTTTGGGCGCGCCTGGCCCCTGTCCCTCTGGCGTGCTCATATCCCGCGACCTCGCCTGACGTCGACGTACATACGGCCCGAGCCTGCGACGACAAACAGGAACCCGAGCAGCACGCGAATACTGAGCACGCCTTCGCCGACGAGCGCCTCGACGATGAGCGCGATGCCGATCGCGACCATCGCCAGTGACAGCACGGTGGTGCCGGCGCGATGTAGCTGCCTACCCGTCATCTCATCTCTCTCGTGAGCTTAGGACTAATCGCGGCATATGGGGCATGCCGCGGGACATAGCAGACGCCTGAACAACTACGCCTGCGTCGCCCCGCGACAGTGCTCGACAGTGCTCCTGAGTCTCAGGTGATGAGTGGGATGATGAGGATGGCGACGATGTTCGCGACCTTGATCATCGGGTTGATCGCCGGTCCGGCCGTGTCCTTGAACGGGTCGCCGACGGTGTCGCCCGTGATCGAGGCAGCGTGCGCCTCAGAGCCCTTGCCACCGAAGGCGCCGTCCTCGATCAGCTTCTTGGCGTTGTCCCAGGCGCCGCCGCCCGCGGTCATCATGACCGCGAAGAAGAAGCCCACGACGATCACGCCGATCAGCAGGCCGCCGAGTGCCTTCTGGTCGATCAAGCCCACGATCACCGGCAGCGCGATCGGCAGCATTGCCGGCAGGATCATCTCGCGTTGAGCTGTGCGCGTGACGATGTCAACGCACGTGGCGTAGTCGGGCTCTTCGGTGCCCTCCATGATCCCGGGGTGCTCGCGGAACTGGCGGCGGACCTCCTCGACCACGGCGCCACCGGCACGACCTACCGCCTCCATCGAGAGCGAGGCGAACAGGCACACCATCATGCCGCCGAGCAAGAGCCCGATCAGCACGGGCGGTTCGTTGATGCCGAAGGTGATGAAGTTGCCATTCGACTTGTCCGCCAGCTCCTGCTGGAAGCCGGCAAACAGAACGATCGCGGCGAGTACGGCCGAGCCGATCGCGTAACCCTTGGTGACCGCCTTCGTGGTGTTGCCGACGGCGTCCAGCGGATCGGTCACGTTGCGCACATCCTCGGGCAGCTCGGCCATCTCGGCGATACCGCCGGCGTTGTCGGTGATCGGGCCGAACGCGTCGAGCGCCACGATCAGGCCGGTCAGCGACAGCTGGCCCATGACCGCCACGCCGATGCCGTAGATGCCCGTGGTGCCGCCACCGGCGAGCTTCCATGCGCCGAGGATGCCGAGCACCAGCACGATCGCCGGCAGAGCCGTTGCCTGCAGGCCCGAGCCGAAGCCCTGGATGATGTTCGTCGCATGCCCGGTGACCGACGCCTTAGCCGTCTTCTTGACAGGCGAGAAGCGCGTCGAGGTGTAGTAGTCGGTGATGAAGAACAGCAGCGCGGTCACGCCGATGCCGATCAGCGCGCACAGGTAGAACTTGCCCCAAGAGGGCGGGTTGACGACGTTGCCGACCTGGCTGAAGGTGAGGTCTTTCATCAGCCAGTAGGTGATCGGCGCGAATGCCGCCGCGGCGATGATCCCCGAGACGACCAGGCCCTGGTAGAGCGCGCGCTCGACGTTGCCGGCCTTCGAGCGCACCGCGAACGTACCGATGATCGAGGCGATGATCGCGACACCGCCGAGGACCAGCGGATACATGACCACGCGTGTGGCCTCATGGAAGGTGAGCACGCCCAGCAGCATCACTGCCACCGCAGTGACCGCGTATGTCTCGAACAGGTCCGCGGCCATGCCGGCGCAGTCGCCGACGTTGTCACCGACGTTATCGGCGATCACGGCCGGGTTGCGTGGGTCGTCCTCGGGGATACCGGCCTCGATCTTGCCGACGATGTCGGCGCCGACGTCAGCCGCCTTCGTGAAGATGCCGCCGCCGAGTCTGGCGAACACAGAGATCAGCGAGCCGCCGAAACCAAGCCCGATCAGAGCGTCAACCGCGGTCTTCTGACTGTCGTTGAAGACCGCCGTGAGCAGGCCGTAGTAGCCGGCTAGACCCATCAGCGCAAGACCCGCCACGAGCATGCCGGTGATGGCGCCGCCCTGAAAGGCGACACGCAGCGCAGGCGATACTCCGCCGCGGGCGGCCTCGGCGACGCGCGCGTTGGCGCGCACCGACACGTTCATGCCGATGTAGCCGGCCGATCCGGAGAGGATTCCGCCGATCGCGAAGCCACAGGCGACAGCGATGTTCTGGATGAAGATCAGCGCCACGAAAATCACCACGCCGACAATCGCGATCGTGGTGTACTGGCGGTTCAGGTAGGCACGGGCGCCCTGCTGGACCGCGAGTGAGATGCTTTGCATCCGCTCGTTGCCCGGCGAGAGCGCGAGCAGAGCGCGGGTGGTCACGAGGCCGTACGCCACAGCACAGGCGGCGCACACAAGGGCAACGACGACCCCATGGTTCGTCAGAAAGCTACTCAACAGAAATCCTCCGCGGTCTGGTTAGGTGCCGCGCGAGGAGATTCGCGCGCACAGTTGTCGCACGGGCCACTCCCTAGGAGCGCACGACCCGGCGTAAAGGCGGGCGCAGTCTATCGTTTGCGCCAGCGGAAGGCGGTCAAGGTCGCGGCGGAAGTCTGGTCGAGGTCATGCCCAAAGCACGATGCCCCCCGCGCGCGCGGGGGGCATCACCCTTTGCGGACTACATCAACACCAGCCTCAGCCGGCCCGGAACCGCCTCGCCTGTGCAGCGCGGCGCTCAGCTGCCGGGCACCCACAGCCTGCCGCTCGACTGGGCCGGCCCCGGGCCGGACTGTTGATCGGCCTCGGCGGGCTCGTCGGGCTCTTTCGCGGCCTCAGGGGGTTGCGAGGCTGACGACGTGCTGGAAGACGCGGAGGACGTGCTCGCACTCGTGGTGCTCGTGGAGCTCTGCGCCTCGCGCGCATAGGCGACCTGCAGTTGGGCGATCGCATCGCGCAGCGGGGCCAGCTCACCTGGCATGCGCCGCTCGAGGATCGGCATCAGCGCGCCGGCGCCGTCGATAGCGTCGCGCACCTGCTCCAAGTCGCGTTCGCTTCCGGGCGCCGCGGAAGGGTCGACCCCGGCGCCAGCCGGCGCCAGCCCGAGACGGCGACCGGCGATGTTGATCAGCGAGACCGTCGTCTGGATGATCATCTCGGCGCTCGTGATGCGGTTCAGCTCGGCTTCGTAGGCTGCTCGCAGCTCGTCCTCGCTTGGCTGCGCCTGGCTCGTTGGCCCGCCCGGTCCCCCCTGCGCACTCGCTGCGCCCGGCTGGGGCTGTTGCTCGCTGCTCACACCGTCACCTCCTGGGAATAGGTCTGTCTTGTCTCGCGTACCGAAGCCGCGAATACCTCCTCGCGGCTTGCTCCCGCGTCGATCGTCGCTCTCTGGCGCTGTGCTCCGTTGCGCTCGGGGAACGCAAGCTCGATGGCCATCTCGTCGCGCACCGGCTCGGTCCACGCAGCCAAGCGCTCGACGATCTCCGTGGCCGGGTACTCCTCGGCGCGCTCGAGGTCGACCATCTTGCCGTCGAGCCCAAAGCGGATCGCACGCCACATGTTCTCCTCGATCAGGCGTGGCGGCGGGTCGGCGAACGGCACGCCCTCGTCCAAGTCTCGAGCAGCTTGGGCCACACACGCCACGATCAATCCGGCCAACGCCTCTGACTCGCCCGCCGTGCTCTGCGCGTCGCAGATTCGCACCTCAACCGTTCCGAACTCGAAGTGCGGGCGCACCGACCACCACACCTGCGTGAACTCCACGATCGAGCTTGTCCGCAGCAGGAACTCGATGTATTGACGATACGCCTGCCAGCCACCGAACGCATCGGGGATGCCACAGCGCGGAAAGTTGCGCGTGAAGCTTTGCGTGCGCGCCGAGTGCAGGCCCGAGTCGCGTCCGTCCAGGTAAGGCGAGTTGGCGGAGACCGCCAGCAGCAGCGGCAGCACCGGTCGCAATCGGTCGCAGACGCGCACGGCGCGGTCGATGTCGTTGATGCCGACGTGCACGTGCAGGCTGAAGGTGTTGTTGCGCCAGGCGACGTACTTCAGACCCTGCTCGACTCGCCGATAGTGCTCGGTGTCGATGATCGGCTGCTCGCGGTAGTCGGCCCATGGATGGGTTCCCGTCGCTCCCAATGCGGCGCTCTCTTCGCCTGCCAAGGCGAACAGCCGTCGGCGGCGCTCGCGCTGGAGGCTGAGCGCGTCGGCCAGGTTCTCGCCGCGGCCGGAGACGATCTCGATCTCCGAGGAGATCAGCTCACCCGTGATCGCGCCTGCCAGCAGCGGGTCACGCTCGCTCGCGCGTGTACGCAAGTGCTCGAAGCGCGGGACCAGATCCAGCGTGGTCGGCTCGAGGATCGCGAACTCCTCCTCGATGCCGACCGTGAGGTTGGTCGACTGCGCGAACGTATCAACTGCTTTATCGAGGTCTTTGCTGGTCATTCAGGTGAGCCTACGAAGCTTGCCGTTATGGGAGGGGGAGAAATTAGTGTGAGGTGCAGACGCGCCGGGCCCAAGGTCAGGTGAGCGTGTCACCACCGACCCGGGAATCAGGTCAAGTAGAAGTAGAGCGCGTAGAGCAAATCGACCGCTGGACTCGAAGTGTGGACTGTCACCTCGGGCGGAACCGCCAAGAGCGACTCGGAATAGTTGAAGATGATCTTCACGCCGGCGTCCACCAGCTCGTCCGCCAGGCCCTGAGCGGCGCGCGTGGGGACCGCGAGCACGCCCACCACGATTTCCTCGTCTTCCACGACTTGGTGTAGCTCGCTGGTGTGACGAACCGTTTGGCTGCCGACCTTGCTGCCGACCTTCGTCTCGTCCACGTCGAAGATCGCCACCACCCTGAAGCCGTGGTCGGCGAAGATGTCCGAGGAGGCGATTGCCTTGCCGAGGTGCCCAGCGCCCAGTAGCGCGATGTTGTGCTGTCCTGCCGTGCGCAGGATCTTGCGAATCTGCGAGACGAGCGACTCGACGTTGTAGCCGACTCCCCGCTTGCCGAACTTGCCGAATCCCGACAGGTCACGGCGGATCTGGGTGGAGTTGACGTGGGTGTAGTCGGAGAGCTCCTGCGAGGAAATCGTCTCCTTGCCCATCTTCTTTGCCTGAGTCAGTACCTGCAGGTAGCGCGACAGTCGTGCGGCGACTCCGAGGGAGAGCCGCTCGCCGGCGAGCGTATCGCCGTCGTGGATCGTGCTCACCGGAGTGCTCAACTCGTTGTAAGCCATCGCTTCTGACTCTAGAGGATGGTCTGCATGCGCTGCCGCAGAGCACCCTCGTCGACGAAGTATTCGAACAGCTCCTCATCGCCCAACGCACCGACCGGGATACGCTCGAAATAATCTCGATGCAGAGCCTCATCGGTCGTTATGTCAACCTCCGACAACTCGAACCCCAGCTCTGAGCTCAATCTTCGCAGGACATCCTGCGCCTCCTCACAGAGGTGGCAGTCCGGCTTGCCGTAGAGGGTGACGACCTTCATCGAAACCCCCATGCTCCCCGCGCGCGCAGGGGGCATGACGCTTTTCGCAACACACCCGACTCGCTCTGGCGAGGCATTCCCGCCCTTGCGCCCTCTCTCGATCCGTCCCCTCTCACCGCGGACGCTCGCCTGTCGCGTAGGCGTCGAGGCCCAGATAATCGGGGTATGCCAGCGCCGGCGCGAAGCGTGCGGCGCTGGCGATCATTGCGGCGTTGTCGGTACACAGGACAGCCGGCGGCACATGCACTCCCACCCCCAGCTCTCGCAGACGCCGACGCAGCTCGCCGTTGGCCGCGACACCGCCGCCAACGGCCAGCCGATCCAAGCCCCCCAGCTCCAGCGCTTCTTCGGTGCGCACGATCAGGTGCTCGACGATCGCGGCCTGATAGGAAGCCGCCAGATCGGCCTCGTGCTCGCGACGCTGAGCCTCACTCAGCTCGCGCAGCTTGTAGAGCAGCGACGTCTTCAGGCCCGCGAAGGAGAAGTCGAGACTGCGACCGAAGGCACGTGTGGCGCCGCGTCCTCCTCGTGCTCGCGAGCCGGAGGTCGGGAACTCGAACGCCTCCGGATCGCCATCGGCCGCCAGGCGCTGCAGTGCAGGGCCTCCAGGAAAGCCCAGGCCCAGCATCCTTGCGCCCTTGTCGAACGCCTCGCCCGCGGCGTCGTCGAGCGTGCGGCCGAGCGTCTGGAAACCTTCGTGCTCTTGTACGTGAGCCAGCAGCGTGTGGCCACCGCTTGCGATCAGGCAGAGGAAGGGCGGCTCGAACGCATCCTCGCCCTCGGACACGAGGAAATTGGCCGATACGTGGCCTTGCAGATGGTCGATCGCGGCGAATGGCAGGTGGCGGGCCGCTGCCAGCGCCTTGGCGCTCGAGAAGCCGACGAGCAATGCTCCGATCAGGCCTGGGCCCTGCGTTGCGGCCACCAGTTCCACCTCGTCCAGCGTCGTGCCCGCCTCTGCAAGGGCGCGCTGGACGACGAGGTCGATCAGCTCCAGGTGGTGGCGCGAGGCGATCTCCGGCACCACTCCACCGAAGCGCTCGTGCGCTTGCTGGGAGGAGATCACGTTCGAGCGGATCGTCCCGTTATCGGCGACGATGGCCGCACAGGTGTCGTCACAGCTGGTCTCGATCGCGAGGATCATCGCCGCGCACCCCACGCTCCGGGACGCCTCGCGCAGTCGGCAAGCGGCCATCTGATCGCCAGAACCCTCATACCGGCCCTGGGTTCGGCACGTCGTCGAACGAACCCGCCAGCGTCGCCGGCGTGCGCCACATCACCAGGGCGTCCTCGCCGTTGTCCTGGTAGTAGTGCCGGCGCAGGCCCGCGGCACGGAAGCCTTCACGTTCGTAGAGATGGATCGCCACGTCGTTGGAGCGGCGAACCTCCAGGGTGAAGCGGGCGCTGTCGTCTTGTACTCGCTCGTACAGCTCGCCGAGCAGGGCCGAGGCGACGCCCTTGTGTTGGTGCTCGACGTCGACCGCGACGTTCATCACGTGCCACACGGTGTCGTAGCGCGAGCAGATCAGATAGCCCATAAGCCGCTCCTCGTGCAGTGCCGCCAGACAGACGCCCGAGGACTTGGACAGCTCCAGCACGAACATCGCCAGTGACCACGGCGTCGGGAATGCGCGACGCTCGATCGCGATAACGCGCGGCAGGTCGGCGTAAGTGAGACCGCGTATGTCCACCGAGAACGAGCCCTCGGTCGTGGGGCCGGCCAGCGAGGCGCACATCAAGCCTGCGCCCCTTCCAGCGCGATCTCGGCGTCTGGGCGACGACGATAGTCAGGCACGACCATCTCTGTGCTGACGAGCGCCTGCTCACCCAACTCGCAGATCGCATGCGCCTGAATTTGGTGATGTTCGCAGCGATCCTCGGCGACGCGCACGCCGGCTCGCTCGAAGGCTTCGCGGTAGAGCATGGCCCCGTCTCCCAGCGCCAGCCAATCCTCGAGTTGTGTATCGATCGCGACAGTCTCTACCAACTCAGCCACAGCATCCGGGGATACGGCCTGCGGCGCGATCAGCTCTTGGCCACCGTCATAGGCCGCGAGGAAGACCTCGCCACGACGTGCATCGATTACAGCCAGGACCCGCTGTGCGTCCTCGCCCGCGCCGTGGGCCAGCGCGCGCAGGCTCGATACACCGACCAGCTCAACACCTAGCGACTGCGCCAAGCCTCGAGCTGTAGCTATCCCTATGCGCAGACCCGTGAACGTCCCCGGACCGACGCCGACCGCGATTCGCTTCAGCTCGGCCCAATCGGTCCCTGCCTCGGCGAGCACACCGTCCGCCAGCGGGAGCAGTTGCGTCGCATGGCCCGGACGCCGCCGCGCGGCAGGATCGTCGCGCGCCTGCAGCGTACGCCCGTCCGCCAACCTCAAGCCGACGACTGTCGCCGGCGTGGCGGTATCGAGGCCGAGCACGATCACCTTGCGACCTCGAGCTCTTGCACCTCAATGCGCCTGCGATCGCCGCCCTCGTGGGTCAACGTCACCAATAGACACGCGTCGCGCAACTCTGGGACCGCCTCCTCGGGCCACTCCACGAACGCGATCGCATCCGGGGCAAGGTAGTCATCGAGCAGATCGGGCTCCTCTCGCGCGAGACCCGCCAGCCGATAGAGATCCACGTGCGAGACGCTCACGTCCGAGCCCTGATAGCGATGGGCGATCGAGAAGGTTGGGCTCGTGACCTCCTCGCCAACCCCCAAGGCTTTCGCCGCACCGCGCACAAGCGTGGTCTTGCCCGCCCCCAACTCGCCGCGCACCAGCACGATGTCGCCCGGCTTCAGGGCAGCCGCAAGCTCGGCGCCCAGCGCCTCGGTTTGGCGCGAATCCGAGGTCTCGACGATGCGTGTCGCCACGAGAGAAGACTAGTCCAACCAGTGCCGGCATCCGCAAACGCGGACCAGCTGACGACCGCACCAGCTAGCGCCGACAAAAAACGGCCGGCTCGCGGGAGAGGAGAATCGCGAGCCGGCCGTGGTGCTTGGGAGGATGGATGTACCTGGTATCGACAGACCGTCCCGCCTGCTTGAACGGTTGCACGAGCCCTTTCACCTCCCACATACGAACGCCGCGCCGATCTGGATGCCCTGCGCCGCGCAAAGCCGCCCAATTTGGGAGCTTTGATTCCGCTCAGAGGAATGCTCAGAAGAGACCCAATTGATCCACGCTTCCGGGTGGCCCGTCGCCCCCAGCCGGCGCCTCACCAGCCAAGCTCCCGCCGGTCGACGCCCCACCCGCCGATTTTGTGTCCGCCAAATCGGCGCCCGCGGACTTGGCAGGCCCAGCCTCCGATTGCTCCCGAGCAATTGCCGCCTGCGCGAGCGCCTCGGCCTCTCCCTCGACCGGCTGGGGCGGCTCGGGCTGCGCCAGCAGCTCCGGCAGGCGCGCGAAGTCCTCGCGCAGCGTCTCGAGCATGCGCGGGGTGTACAAGGCCGCGGCGGGATGGAAGATCGGATAGAGCCGTACCGTGCGCCTGCCGAGTGTCAGCTCTTGCGGCTTGCCGTGCAGGCGCGTGATCCCGGTCGGGTCGTCCCTGAGCAGCTTTGTGGAGAAGTTGCCCAGCGAACAGATCACGCGCGGCTGGATCAGCTCGACCTGCCGATAGAGATACTCGCGGCAGTTCTCGATCTCCAGTGGCAGCGGATCGCGGTTGCCCGGGGGACGGCACTTCAGGACGTTGGCTATGAAGACGTCCTTGCGCTCCAGGCCGATCTCTTTGAGCAGCGTCTCCAGCAGCTTGCCCGCTCGACCGACGAACGGCAGACCCTGCTCGTCCTCGCTGGCGCCCGGCGCCTCGCCGACGAACATCAGCTCGGCATTCGCGTTGCCGGCGCCGAAAACGACGTTCTTGCGAGTGGCCGCCAGCTCTTGACAGCGCGTACACACGCTTGCTTGAGCGAAAACCTGCTTGAGGGTCTCGCGTCGCTGATCGATCTCCGCCGAAGACACAGCTGCGGATGGTAGTCACCGGCGCGCTTGCGCGGTATGCTTAACCCAGTCGCGACCGGTATCCCGCTGGGAACTGGACCGAGCCAGATGAACTTTTCGATCTCCATATCGATCAGATCCCTGCTGCGGGACGCAAGTCCATGAGGATTCTGTGCACCGTTGATGAGGCGCGTGCAGCGCTCCAGACGGCCCGCCAAGCCGGCCAGACAATCGGGCTGGTGCCGACGATGGGTGCCCTGCACGGGGGACACCTCTCGTTGATCGAGCGTGCGCGTGCCGAATGCGACGTCGTTGTCGTGTCGCTATTCGTGAACCCCGCCCAGTTCAACGAGAGTGCCGACCTCGACCGCTATCCCCGCCGGGAGCAGCGCGACCGCGAACTGGCCGCGACGGCTGGAGCGGATCTGCTGTTTTCTCCGGCCGTCGATGAGATCTACCCAGCCGGCTTCTCGACGTCGGTCGAAGTGCTCGGCCTGACCGATCGCCTGGAGGGGGCTGTGCGTGGAGCAGGCCACTTCCGCGGCGTCACGACTGTCGTTATGAAGCTTTTGAACATCGTCTCGCCCGACGTCGCCTATTTCGGCCAGAAGGACGCTCAGCAGGCGATCGTTATCCGACGTATGGTCGAGGACCTGAACATGAACGTAAGCATCGAGGCTTGTCCCACTGTGCGCGAAGCGGACGGACTTGCGATGTCCAGCCGCAATGCGCACCTGAACCCCGAAGAGCGAGCTCAGGCGCTAGCTATGCCCCGCGCGCTTGCAGCCGCCACCGCGGCCGTCAAAGACGGCGAGCTCTCTGCCGATGTGCTGATGGCAACTGCACGCGAGGCGATGAGCGCATTCGACGTCGAGCCCGAGTACATAGCGCTCGTACATCCGGACACGCTCGATCCAATCACGCGCCTGGAGCGACCAGCGCTGCTCGCCATCGCGGCCAGGGTCGGCTCGACTCGTTTGATCGACAACCTGATCTTGGACCCTTCGATACCCGTGAAGCCACAATCAAGAGAGGCCACCATCGCATGCAGCGCGTGATGCTCAAGTCAAAGATCCACCGGGCCACCGTGACCGACTGCGACCTCCATTACGTCGGCTCGATCACGATCGACCCCGACCTGCTCGAGGCCGCCGACATCCTCGAGCACGAGCAGGTTCACGTTGTCGACGTCGACAATGGGGCCCGTTTCGAGACATACACGATCGCCGGGCAGCGCGGCTCGGGCGACATCAAGGTCAACGGCGCTGCCGCACGTCTCGTGCACCGCGGCGACACCGTCATCGTCATCTCCTACGGTCAGTACGACCGTACAGAGATGGAGCACTACGAGCCTCGTGTCGTGCACGTCGAAGCTCAAACCAATCGCATCATCACCGTCGACGACGCGGTGGCGACCCTGCTGAGCTCCCCGCCGGCCTCTTTGGAGACCGGCGCACGGGGCTAGGCGCGGCGTCAACCAGCGCCAGAGAGGATTCACCATGTCAAGCCATCCCAGCAATCCCAGCTCAGGACATCAGGGCAAGACGATGCCCGGCAGGTCCGGCCTCGGCGTTCCCTCGGACCCCGGCCGTCTTCCTATGACCCTGCCTCTGCTCGCCGAGAAGAAGCGGCTTGGCGAGCCGCTTGTGATGGTCACCGCTTATGACTACCCCAGCGCGCGTGCTGCCGAGGCCGGCGGCGTCGATCTCGTGCTCGTCGGCGACTCGGCCGCCACGACGATCCTTGGCTACAACTCGACTACACCGGTCGACCTCGACGACATGCTTGTGCTCGCGCGGGCCGTGCGGCGTGGGCTGAACACACCCCTGATGATCGGCGACCTGCCGTTCGGCTCGTATGAGGTCAGCGACGAGCAGGCCGTCACCAGTGCTGTGCGCATGGTCAAGGAGGCCGGTTGCGATGCGGTCAAGCTCGAGGGCGGCGGGGTGGGCTCTGCATCTCGTGCGCGCGCGATCATCGGCGCCGGCATTCCCGTGATGGGGCATGTCGGGCTGACCCCGCAGAGCTCGACCGCGCTCGGCGGCTGGAAGGCCCAGGGCCGCACCGCTACGGCGGCGGCGCGCATCGCCTCGGAGGCGTTGGCACTACAGGGCAGCGGTTGCTTTGCGATCGTGTTCGAGGCGATCCCGAGTGCTGTCACCAAGGAGCTGATGCCCCACCTCGATGTACCCGTGATCGGCATCGGCGCCGGGCCAGACACCGACGGTCAGGTGCTCGTCTTCCACGACCTGCTCGGCATCCGCGACGGGCTCGGGCCGCGTTTCGTCAAGCGCTACGCCAACATCCAACAGGAGATGGACGCCGGCGTCAGCGCCTACGCCGAGGACGTGCGCTCAGGCCGCTACCCGGGGCCGGAGCACGGCTATTCGATCGACGCCGACGAGCTGGCGGAGCTGCATACGCTGCTCGCCTGAGCTGCGTAGCGAGCCGCCGGTCGCCATCGTACGTCCGGCGGCTCAGCGTGGCAGCACACACTGTCATTCCGCCCGTCGTCATTCCGCCCCGTCGTCAACTCGAGACCGCACGCCGTACTCGATTTTGCGCAGCACCCGCGCCGGCGCGCCCGCCACGATCGAGAATGGCTCCACGTCTTTGGTGACAACGCTGTTGGCGCCGATCACGCAGCGCTCGCCGATGTCCACGCCGCTTGTGACGACAACGTTGGCGCCAAGCCAGCAGTTATCGCCGATCCTGGTCGGGCCCTTGGTCTCGAAGCCCTGCCAGGTGATCGGCTTGTCGGGATCGTCGTAGCGGTGACTGGCATCCGAGACGAAGCAGCCGTTGGCAAGCATGCAGTGATCTCCGATCTCGACAAGCTGCTCCGCGGCGACCATCACGCCCATGTTCAGGAACGTGCCGCTGCCGATGCGCACGCGCGCACTGCCGGGCATCGTGATCCAAACGCCAGGCTCCAGCAGCGCGTGCGCGCCAATCTCCAAGCGTCCGTCGCGCAGCGCCGCTAGAACATCGCCATGCAACGGCCAGCGCGCGAAAGCTTCGCGGCGCATGAACTCGCGATGGATCGCCAGGCGGTTACATGGCAACGAATTGCGCTCGTACCAGAGCCACTTCGTCAACCAGAGCCGAGCTTGACCTGCCGTCACGCCGCGACCTTGACGAGCAGCTCGCTCACGCGCGCGCCGCCGACTTCGTCTTGCGCTTCGCGGCCGATGCGCCATTGGACGACGCGCCGTTTGTGCTCACCTTTTTGGCCTTGACGGCACGCACGCGCTGCTTGGCCTTCGGCTTGCGCACGAGCAGGTCGCGCAGGAATTCGCCCGTATGCGACCCGCGCTCGGCTGCAACCTCCTCTGGGGTGCCGGCGGCGATCACCATGCCGCCCTCCTCTCCCCCCTCCGGGCCCATGTCGATCAGACGGTCGGCGCACTTGATCACGTCGAGGTTGTGCTCGATCACGACCACGCTGTTGCCGGCGTCAACGAGTCGCTGCAACACCTCCAACAGGCGCTGCACGTCGGCAAAATGCAAGCCCGTCGTGGGCTCGTCGAGGATGTAGAGCGTGCGCCCTGTCGCGACCTTTGAGAGCTCGGTTGCGAGCTTCACACGCTGGGCCTCGCCGCCGGACAGCGTCGTCGCCGGCTGGCCGAGGCGGATGTAGCCGAGACCGACCGCGTCGAGTGTCTCCAGGCGGCGGCGGATCTTGGGGATGTGCTCGAAGAAGTGCAGCGCCTCCTCGACCGGCATCGCCAAGACCTCGGCGATGCTCTTGCCCTTGAACTTAACCTCCAGCGTCTCGCGGTTGTAGCGGCGCCCGTCGCACTGCTCGCATGGCACGTACACGTCTGGCAGGAAGTGCATCTCGATCTTGATCTGACCGTCGCCTCTACACACCTCGCAGCGCCCACCCTTGACGTTGAAGGAGAAGCGCCCCGGCTTGTACCCGCGTGCGCGCGCCTCCTGCGTCTTTGAGAAGAGGTCGCGGATCACGTCGAACAGGCCTGTGTACGTTGCGGGATTCGAGCGCGGCGTGCGCCCGATCGGCGACTGGTCGACAGCGATGATCTTGTCGAGCTGGTCGAGACCGTTGATCGCGCGGTGCGCGCCCGGGCGCTGCCTGGCACGGTGCAAACGGTTGGCCACCGCCTTGTAGAGCACTTCGTTGACGAGCGTCGACTTGCCCGAGCCGGACACGCCGGTGACGCAGGTGAGCGTGCCGAGCGGTATGTGCACATCGACGTCGCGCAGGTTGTGCTGGCTTGCGCCGAGGATCTCGACATAGCCGATCGGAGTGCGCCGCTTCTCTGGCAGTTCGATCGTGCGCGTACCCGCCAGGAACTGACCGGTCAACGACGGCTTGACCTTCTGCACCTGGGCGGCGGTCCCCTGCGCCACGATCCAGCCACCGTGCTCGCCGGCACCGGGTCCCAAATCGACCAGATGGTCGGCGCAGCGCATCGTCTGCTCGTCGTGCTCGACCACGATCACCGTGTTGCCAAGGTCGCGCAGGCGCTGGAGCGTCGCGATCAGCTTCTCGTTGTCGCGCTGATGCAGCCCGATCGAGGGCTCGTCGAGGATGTAGAGCACCCCCACCAGAGACGAGCCGATCTGCGTGGCCAGGCGAATCCGTTGCGCCTCGCCGCCCGAAAGCGTCGAGGCGCCACGGTCCATCGACAGGTAGCCGATGCCCACGTTCTCGAGGAACTGGAGGCGCTCTGAGATCTCGCGCAGGATCAGGCGAGCCACGTGCTTGTCGGTCTCCGAGAGCTCAACCTCCTCGAGCCAGGCCAGTGCCCGCCGCGCCGAGAGCGCGCAGAAGTCCTCGATACGTGTGCCTGCTACGAGCACCGCACGCGACTCGGGTCGCAAGCGCGCGCCACCGCACTCCGGGCAGGCGCGCAAGGACATGAACTCCTCGATCTTCTCGCGCGTCCACTCCGAGTCGGTCTCGCGATAGCGCCGCTGCAGATTTGCGAGCACCCCCTCGAAGCGCGTGCCATAGGAGCGCGTGCGCCCGAAGCGGTTGCGGTAGGTGATCTGTAGCGGCTCGCCGTTCGTTCCCGACAGAAACAGGTCACGATGCTCCTGCGGCAGCTCCTCCCACGGCGTACCCAGGTCGACCTCGTAGCGCTTGGCGATCGCCTCGGTCACCTGCTCGTAGTAGTTGGAGGCACTGTTCGCCCACGGCGCGATCGCGCCCTCGCCGACCGACAGGGTCGGATCGGGCACGACCAGATCGGGATCGATCACCATTTGCGAGCCGAGCCCTGTACAACGCTCACAGGCGCCATGGGGGGAGTTGAAGGAGAAGATGCGCGGCTCGAGCTCGACCAGCGACGGTCCGTGCTCGGGGCAGGCGAACTTCTCGGAGAACGTGAACAGCGTTCCGGGCTCGGGCTTCGCGCCCGGCACGATCTGGGCATTCGCCGCCCTTACGCCAAGGGCGCCGGATGAATGGGACTGGCCGTCTCCCGCTGCGGGCACGCCATTTCCATCCCCATCGTTTTCGCTGCGCGAAGACCCGACGATCTCGATCTCGACGAGGCCGTCCGCGAGCCCGACCGCTGTCTCGATCGAATCCGCCAGGCGCTTGCGGATGTCGTGGCGCATCGCGAGGCGATCCACGACGACGGAGACGTCGTGCTTGTAGCGCTTGTCCAGGACGATCGACTCCTCGAGCATGCGAATGCGCCCATCGATCTTCACGCGCGCGAAGCCGTCCGCTCGCAGCTCCTCCAGGAGCTTGCCGTACTCGCCCTTGCGGCCTCTCACGACCGGGGCGAGCACCATGAAACGCGTACCCTCGGCCAAGCCCATCGCCTGATCGATGATCTGCTCGGCCGACTGGCCGACGATCGGTCGTCCGCAGATCGGACAGTGCGGCTTGCCCACGCGCGCCCACAACAGACGCAGGTAGTCGTAGATCTCGGTCACGGTCCCGACCGTCGAGCGCGGGTTGCGCGAGGTCGTCTTCTGGTCGATCGAGATCGCCGGCGAGAGCCCCTCGATCGAGTCGACGTCCGGCTTGTCCATCTGGCCGAGGAACTGGCGCGCGTAGGCCGATAGCGACTCCACGTAGCGCCGCTGGCCCTCAGCGTAGATCGTGTCGAAGGCCAGACTCGACTTGCCCGAGCCAGACAGTCCGGTGATCACGACAAGAGCGTCGCGCGGGAGCTCCAGGGAGATGTCCTTCAGGTTATGCTCGCGCGCGCCGCTGACGACGATCTTGTTGCTTTGGGCCATTCGACTGTCATTGTATTGACGCGAACAGATGTTCGCCTTCGTGGGTCGGTCTCGTGACATGCAGGCCGTCGCTATTGGACCGGTATGCTGGCCCATATGGACGACCACGGGCTACCGATCTCCTATGAGGTGCTTGACCCTGGCACCCCGGTCTACAGCAGCGATGGTGAGAAGATCGGCGAGGTCACACATGTGCTCGCCGTACCCGAGGAGGATGTCTTCGACGGGATCGTGATCGACGAGCACGAGGGCCACGGAGACCACCGCTTCGCCGACGCCGACGATGTCGACTCGATCCACGAGCACGGGGTGACGCTCAAGCTCGACGCCAACGCCTGCCGCGCGCTACCCGCGCCGACCGAGAATCCCGGGGTCATGAAGGACGACCCGGCCGAGGGCGCTCCGGGGTTCTCCGACAAGCTGCACCGCGCCTGGAACCTCGTCTCCGGCAAGTACTGAGTCACCCAGGCAATCCGTCCGGGTTGCCCGTTGCACTAGATCATGGCGCAAATTTGCGCTCGTTCTTAGCGCAATTCCTCCAGCATCGCCTGACTCACCCTTCGATAGCCGCGTAAACCTCGTCGAGCAGGCGCTCGCGGTCGGGGACCGCGAAATTCTCTTCCAAGTAGCGTCCCGTGTCCTCGCGCGAGTCGCCGTTGAGCGCCATGTTGAGCGCGACCAGGCGGGCCCCGTCGATGTCGCCGTTGACGGCGGCGACATCGTTTGTGGCCACCGGCTCCGAGAAGAGCGGCTGCTCGTCGAACGCCGGCTCGCTCGGCGACGCCTGGGACACCACGGGCGCCTCGAAGTGCTCCTCGGCATAGACCCTGGCGTCTGGGGCTTCGGTATAGGGATCGCCCTGCATACCCGCGTGCGACTCAGCCAGCGTCTCGACGAACGGCTCGCTGTGGGTCTCGGGAGGCGCGACGGGAATTGGCTGGTCCGCATCTCTGTATCCCGCGGTGGCTGCCGCCTCCACCGACGACTGCGCGGCCGATCGCCCCGAAGCCGCGTCGTAGAGCGCCTCCATCTCGCCCTCGACAGCCGACAGGTCGCCCGCCAAGCGCCCGGCACCGCTGCGCAAGCTGTCGACCAAGGCGCGTGTCTCGCCGTCGAGCGAGCCGACGTGCCCGAGCAGAGCCTCGGTCGCGTGCGACACCGCCGCAACGTGCTCGCGCGCCCGCGCAACCGCCTCCTCGCGTGTACGCCGCGCATCCGCGTCGGCGGCCTCGCGCACCTGGTGCGCCTGCTCCGCGGCCTGGTGCTCGATCGCCTCGGCCGTCGCCTGGGTGGCCTCGAGGATGCCCTGAACCTGCGTAGCGGCGGTCGAGGCGAGCGACTCTCCGCCACGACTCGACGCTTCGCGCTGTAGCTCATCTATCTCGGCGGCAAGCGCTCTTAGGTGAGCGTCCACGCTAGCCGGGTCATAGCCACGACGTACGATCGGAAAGTCGCGCCGCTCGATCCCCTGACGGTCCAGTTCCACAGCGCTCATCCTATGCCACCTCGCCCGCGGGAGCCCCGCTTGCCTCGCCCTGCTCCACAGCAGGCTCGCCTCCAGCGCTCTGTCCCGTCGGCCCCTCGCCGGCCTGCACGTCCTTCAGCTCACGCCGCAGCTCCCTGATCTCGTCGCGCAACTGGGCCGCGTACTCGAAGCGCAGGTCGTCGGCGGCGGCGATCATCTCCTCCTCGATCTCGATGACCATGCGCTCGAGCTCGTGCTGTGGCATCTCTTTTGCCTTGGTCCTGGTCGCATTCTTGCGCCGGCGCCCCTTCGGCACCTTCGACTCGGCCTGCAGGAACTCGGCGATGTCGGAGATCCCCTTGACGATGCTCGACGCTGTGATCCCGTGCTCCTCGTTGTAGGCAACCTGGATTTCGCGTCTGCGGTCGGTCTCCTCGATCGCCGCCTTCATCGCCTTGGTCTCCCTATCGGCGTACATCAGCACCGTCCCCTTGACGTTGCGGGCCGCACGGCCGATCGTCTGGATCAGCGAGGTCTCCCCGCGCAGAAAACCCTCCTTGTCGGCGTCGAGGATCGCCACCAGCGAAACCTCCGGCAGGTCGAGACCCTCGCGCAGCAGGTTCACACCGACGAGCACGTCGTACTCGCCGAGTCGCAGGTCGCGAATTATCTGGATGCGCTCGAGCGTGTCGATCTCCGAGTGCAGGTAGCGCACCTTGAAGCCCATCTCGATCAGGTATTGCGATAGGTCCTCGCTCATCTTCTTCGTGAGCGTGGTGACCAGCACCCGCTCGTTCACGTCCACCCGCTTGCGGATTTCGTTCATCAGGTCATCGATCTGGTTCTTGGTCTCGCGCACGTCGATCTCCGGGTCCACGACCCCTGTGGGCCTGACGATCTGCTCAACGATCCGCTGCGAGCGCGTCCGCTCGTATTCCCCGGGCGTAGCCGACAGGAACACGAGCTGCGGCGTGATCGAGAGGAACTCGTCGAACGTCTGCGGACGGTTGTCCATCGCGCTCGGCAGCCTGAAGCCGTAGTCCACGAGCGTGCGCTTGCGCGAGCGGTCGCCCTCGAACATGCCCCCGATCTGCGGCACGGTCTGGTGGGACTCGTCGATGAAACAGACGAAGTCCTTGGGGAAATAGTCGATCAGGCAATAGGGGCGCTCGCCCGGCTTGCGTCCGTCGAGGATGCGCGAGTAGTTCTCGATCCCCGAGCAGAAGCCCATCTCACGCAGCATCTCCATGTCGTACTGGGTGCGCTGGCGCAGACGGTGGGACTCCAGTTGCTTCCCATCGGCCTCGAGCTGCTCGCAACGTTCGTTCAATTCCCGCCCGATCGCCGCTACGCCGTCCTCGATCGTGCCCTCCTTGACGTTGTAGTGGGTAGCCGGCCAGATCGCCACGTGCTCGAGATCGTCGGCGATCAGCTCGCCGGTCAACGGGTCGAAGTGCTGCAGCCGCTCCACTTCGTCGCCGAACAGTGTCGCCCTGAAGGCCGTCTCGGCATAGGCGGGGAACACCTCCAACGTCTCCCCCTTGACCCTGAAGGTGCCACGCGAGAGCACCGCGTCGTTGCGCGTGTACTGAATCGAGACGAGCTTGCGCAGCAGCTTGTCGCGGTCGATCTCCTCGCCGCGGCGCAGGATCTGCATGTTCATCTCATACGTCTCTGGCGAGCCAAGTCCGTAGATGCAGGACACCGACGCCACCACAATCACGTCGCGCCGTGCGAAAACGGCTGCCGTTGCGGCATGCCTGAGGCGATCCACCTCCTGGTTGATCGCCGAGTCCTTCTCTATGTACAGGTCCCTGCTCGGAACGTACGCCTCGGGCTGGTAATAGTCGTAGTAGGAGACGAAGTACTCGACCGCGTTCTCGGGGAAGAAGGTGCGGAACTCGTTGCACAGCTGCGCAGCAAGCGTCTTGTTGTGGGCGATCACGAGCGCCGGCTTCTGCACCTCCTGGATCACCCCGGCCATCGTCATCGTCTTGCCGGTCCCGGTTGCCCCGAGCAGCGTCTGGAAGCGCTCCCCCTCGCGCACTCCTTCGGACAACGATTCGATCGCCTTCGGCTGGTCGGCCGTAGGCGTGAACACGGGGTCGAGCTTGAACTCAGGCACGGGTCCCTACGTTAGAGCCTGCATCAAGGCAGGCGGTGCGAGGTCCCGGATTGTCCTCAAGACAGGCTCACAGTCCGAGCTGGCGAGGATAGACGGCCCGATATTCCGCCTGAGCGCGCATCACCTTCTGTACGTATGCCTGCGTCTCGGGAAAGGGTATTTCCGAGACGCTGAGCGTCTTGCCCGCTTCACGCGCCTTCGCCACCCACGAATCTACGTTGGCCAGCCCACCGTTGTACGCCGCTACGGCAAGCATCTCGTTGCCTTCGTAGCGATCGAGCAGGTAGCGCAGATACCAGCTGCCATAGGCCACGTTGATCTTCGGCGTTGCCAGATCGCCGGTCGTGAAAGCCGTGCCTCCGGAGAGATGGGCAATGTATTGAGCGGTGGAGGGCAGGATCTGCATGAGGCCGAGCGCACCGGCGGAGGACGGGCGCGGGTCGAACTTCGTCTCCGCGTAGATCACGCCGGCGATCAGCGCCGGGTCGAGGTGCTTTTCGGCCGCTTGTTCGCGGATCACGGTCGCATCACTCAGCGGTAGCCCCTCGTTGCCCGACATGTGCTCGATGCGCGAGACGATCACGATCCCGAGCGCCGCGAGCACCGCGAATGCGAGCAGCATCCGCACAAAGGCACGAGCCGGGTGCAATGGTCGCCGAGTGCCATGCCCCGCGCGCGCGCGGGGGGCTGCTGATTGCCTGCCCCCCGCGTACAAGTTGCGACGACTGCTGTTACGCGCGGCCGTGGACAACCTTTGCATGCTCATCCTTTGCCCACCTCAACCCACGCCAAGCGCGAAAGGCATGACCCCATTCGGGTGTAATTCATCGAGACAGCTTGGCAAGTACGTCGGCCAGTTCGCGCCGCAGGTCGGCAACGCTACCGTCGTTATGGACCACGAAGCTCGCGCGCGCCGCCTTTTCCTCCTGAGGAAGCTGCCTGCCGGCGCGCTCCTCGGCGAGCGCGTGCCCGCGCGTGGCGTCGCGCGCGCGACGCGTGTCCTCCTGCGCGATCACCGCGATCGTAGCGTCGAAGCCGGCCTCCATGCCGGCCTCGAACAGCAACGGCACCTCGACCACGGCCGCCTTGGGGGCCGGCCGCAACGCGCGTGCGTGCTCGAGCCACGCGCCCATGCGGGCTCCAACGAGCGGCCACAACAGGCCCTCCAGCCACTTACGCTCGTGCTCCCCGCCGGCGAACGCCCTGGCAGCGACGGCGGCACGGTCGACGACTCCCCCAGGCGCGACCTCGGCTCCCCAACGCTCGACTACCGCATCCTTGACCGGGCTCTCGCCATAGAGCTCGTGCACCACGACGTCGGTCGAGAGCACCTGCGCACCGAGCTCTTCCAGCGCCTTCAGCGCGGTCGACTTACCGGCGCCCATGCCGCCGGTAAGCCCGACGAACGGCACCACCGGCTGCACGGCTCGAACTCGTCAGTCTTGGGCCGGCTCGCCGGCGGACTGCTCGGCGTCGCCCTCCGAGGCCGGCTCCTCGGAGGCGGCCTCCGCAGCGGGGGTCTCGACAACCGGCTCCTCTACAGCAGCGTCGGCGACCGCGGCCTCCGGTGTCGGCTCCTCCACCGCAACCTCAGCAACAGGCTCCTCCGCTGCAGGCACCTCTGCGGCAGGCTCTGCCATCTGCTCCTTGGCAGCGTGCTCCTCCACGAGAGCCTCAGCGACTGGCTCCTCCGCAACGGGGGCGGTCTCCTCAGCCGGCGCGTCAACGACATTCTCGGCGGCGGGCTCGGCGGCCGTCTCCTGCGACGCCAAAGCCTCGGCAGACGCCTGTTCGGCTGCGGCCTGATCGGCGGCCAGCTCGCCGGCGTCCTCTCCGACGGCCACGTCGAGCGAATCCTCGAGCACGACCTGCTCCTCGGCCACGGCCTCGGGCTCAGCCGGTGAGGCTGCCGGCGCGTCCGGTCGCGGCAGCGGCAGGATCTGATCCTCGACGCGCTTGGCCGACAGCGACAGGCGTCGGCGCTCGGAGTCGATCTCGAGGATCTTGACGCGGATCTCATCGCCAGGATGGACGATCTCGCGTGGGCTCTCGACATGGTGGCCGGCGAGCTCTGAGATGTGTACGAGCCCCTCGACACCGTCGAGCACCTCGACAAATGCGCCAAAAGTGACGACCTTCGTGACCTTGCCGGCGAGCTCGTCGTTGACGTTGTAGGTGTCGACGATCCGCTGCCACGGGTCTTCCTGAGTCTGCTTGAGGCCCAGGGAGATTCGCTGGCGGTCGCGGTCGATGTCGAGCACCTTGACCTGCACGGTGTCACCGATGTTGAGGATCTCGCTCGGATGGTTGACGTGCGACCAGGAAAGCTCTGAGATGTGGATCAGGCCATCGATCCCGTCGAGGTCGACGAACGCGCCGAAGTCGACGATGTTGGAGATCTGACCCTCCACGACGAGGCCCGGCTGCAGGCGGTCAAGGATCTGTTGGCGCACCTCCTTGCGCTCCTCCTCGAGCACCGCGCGGCGCGAGAGCACGACGTTATTGCGCGAGCGGTTGAGCTCGATCACCTTCGTCTCGATCTGCGTGCCGAGGTACTCGTCCAGGTTGGGCACGCGACGGATGTCGACAAGCGAGGCGGGCAGGAAGCCGCGTACCCCGAGGTCGATGATCAGGCCGCCCTTGACGACCTCGATGACAGAGCCCATGACCGGCTCGCCCGACTCGGCGGCGGCCTCGATGCGGCGCCACGCCTTCTCGAAGCGAGCGCGCTTCTTGGACATGATCAGGCGTCCGTCCTGGTCCTCCTTGGTGAGGACCATCGCGTCGACCTCCTCGCCGAGCGACACCTCCTCACGCGGATCCACCGACTTGCGGATCGAAAGCTCGTTGGCTGGGATGACGCCCTCGGACTTGTAGCCGATGTCGACGAGAACCTCGTCCTTGTCGATGCGTACGACATTGCCCGTCACGACCTCGCCCTCCTCGAAGGGCTGCATCGTGGCGTCGTAGTTGGGGACTATCTGCCCGTCGATTTCAAGCAGGAGTCCGTTGGACCCCTCGACCACGTGGGCCTGGGGATTCTCTATAAGTGTTTGCACCGGTCGAAGCCTAGCGCAGGGACGCCGCCCGGGGCTGAGAGACCCGCGCCTGTGGCGTGGGGTCCATGGGAATTGGTTGGGTACATATCATTGGCAGCCCTATGCCTGTGAGAGCGACCAAGCGCGGGGCCGAGCGCACACCGCTGCAGCACGATTGCGACGTGCTCATCTGCGGTGCTTCATTTGCCGGGCTGGCGATCGCGCGCGGGCTGGCCGGCACCGGGGCGCGCGTGCTCGTGATCGATCGTTATGAGATCGGCGAGCGCCAGACCTCGGCGTGCGGGATCCCCACCGGCTGGCTGGAGGCGATGTCACTGGAGGGGTCGCTACGTCAAACGTTCGACGAGCTCGTGGTGCATACCCCGTGGACCACGGCGCGCTGGCAGCTGCCCTGGACGTTCTCCACCTTCGACTACCGCGAGCTGTGCGCGCTGTTGTGGGGGCAAGCCCATCCGAGCGACGCGGAGTTCGAGACGGCGACGGTGAGCGGGCGCGACGGGAACACCGTTCACACCGATCGCGGGGATTTGACAGCGCCATTGATCGTCGACGCACTCGGCTGGCGTCGCGTGCTTTCCAACAGCACCCCGATCCAGCCCCCGAACGCACGCCTTTCGCGCGGCCTGGAGGTCCATCCGCACGGCGCCGGCGAGGAGCTGGAGCTGTGGATCGACCAGAAGTACATCCGGGCCGGCTACGCCTGGAGCTTCCCGGCGAGGGACGAGCTGCGCGTTGGTGTCGGCTCGTTCTGGCCTGCACACCACGTCAAGGAGCCGACCGTGCGTCTCGCCGGCGACCTTGGTCTGCCGCCAGACGGCTACCAGGGCAATTGGATTCCCCACCAGCTGCGGCCCGCGATCGAGGACGGCGTCTTCTTCGTCGGCGACTCAGCCGGGCATTGCCTGCCGCTCACAGCCGAGGGGATTCGCACTGCCCTCTACTTCGGCCTTGCCTGCGCACGCGAGCTGGCGCCCGTGCTCGCCGGCCATGCCACTCGCGAGCAGGCGCTGAGCCGCTACGGCGCCTTCTCGGATGCACACGAGCGCAAGTACCGCTGGTTGTTGAACACCCAGCGCGCGGTCGGGCGTCTCACTCCCACTCGCGCGATCACGCTGCTGGCACGCACACTCGCCTCAGAGCGTGTTTGCACCTGGTCTTTCAACCATTACCTGGAGATCGCGCCTCCGTCTTTCGTCGGCGCTCAGGCGACCTCGCGCAGTCGCGGACGGGTCGTGCTGAGCGCCTGAAGCGCCAGCCGGCTCGCCTCGATCGCGCTTGCCCACGAGACCTCTGCGAGCATGCCGTCGGCGGCGACCATGTCACCCGCAAGGAATACGCCGTCGCCACGATCTACGGCGGGGCGGTCGCGCCAGCTTGAGCCGGGCATGTCGAGCGCGCCGGAGCGCGCGTCCATCACCTGACGCCGTCGCCATGTCTCACGCTCACGCCAGTCTTGAATGCTGAGGTCGAGGAAGCGCTCCAGGCGCGCTGCCGCCAGGTCCGCGCTCTCGCCCGGGCGGATCGGCATCTGCGCCTGGATCAACTCCTCGCCGTCGGGGGCGATCGTCGGGTTGGCGCCGGAGTAGCGGCCGATCCAGCCCGACTCGTCCAAATCCGAGACGACAGTCGGGTCGCCGCGGCGGTAGCGCACCCCGATGTCCAGACAGAGCGTGCGACCGCTCTGCCATTGCAAGCTCTCGTCGCCGAGCAGCTCGCGCGCCTGGTCGAGCTCGGTCGCCACGATCGTCGGCGTGGACGGTATCTCCGCCAAGCGCGCGCCGGTTTCGACGGCTACGCCCAGCTCGCGGACTCGCTTCTCAAGCGTATCCACCAAAGTGCTCCAGCCCGCAACCGGATAGCGCACGATCGACGGGGCCGTCAGCAACAGACGCACCATTCGCGGCCATACGAACGCCGCCGAGAGCTCACCCGGATCGTGGTGGAACGTAAAGACGCCAGCCGCTGAGGAGGCTAGCGCGGCGGTGTCCTCGTCGCTGTGGCTGCTCGCCCACGTCCTGAAATCTGTGTCGACGGGGGCTTCGCGGCCGCGCAAGCGCAGGATCGCCGGCAGCACGCCCAGCGGCGGGGTGCGTCGCAGCGTCCCGCCCAGACGCAACCTGACTCCCGTCAGGCGCGCGTTGCTGTGCGCCGGGAGGATGTCGCGCTCACGCATCCATCTCCAGAATGCGCCGTCCTTGTACATGGCGTGCGGGCCGAGATTTGCCTTGTAGGGACCGTCGGTGCTTCGGGCCCTTCCACCCAACGCCGTATGAGCCTCGACGAGACGTACATTGGCTCCCTCCTCGGCGCAGGCGATTGCCGCGACCAAGCCCGCGAGTCCGCCTCCGACGATCGTGATCTGTGGCTTGCCGGCGCTTTCGTTGACTGAGCTCATGGTCGCTGCCTCCTTGAGAGGGTCGCTTGTTCCAGGTGCCGTCTTCTGACGGATGGAACCGGGGGATGAGTTTTGGGCTCGTGGGGCCTGTGGTTTGAAAGTGATCGGGTTGGAGCGGATATCGCTCCGACGATCAAGTTACGCCGATACTGGTCTCTATTACAGTTCCAGTAGTGACAAACAAAAGAGGGCCAGTTGGAGGACCGGAATTGCTCGTCGAATTGGACCGCGACGGCGAGCTGCCGCTGCACGAGCAGATCGAGCGTGCGCTGCGCGACCAGATCCGCTCCGGGGTGCTGCCGGCCGAGGCGCGCTTGCCGTCCACGCGTGGCCTTGCCCAGGAGCTCGGCGTATCGCGCGGCGTGGTGACCGAGGCATACGGACAGCTTGCGGTGGAGGGCTATCTCACCACCAGCCAAGGCGCGCCCGTGCGAGTGGCCAAGGCGGTGCGTGCCTCCAGTCAGCGGCCGCCCGCGCGCTCGCTGCTACAGAGCTACTCCTACAACTTCCACCCCGGGCTTCCGGACCTGCTCGACTTTCCCCGCGAGGCATGGCTGCGCTCGCTGCGCTCGGCGCTACGCGATTCGCCCCTGGATTCGCTCGGCTACGGCGACCCACGCGGCGTACCGGCATTGCGCGAAGCGCTTGCCGGCTACCTGGGGCGTGTGCGCGGCGCCGACGCCGACCCCGAGCACATGCTCGTGTGCACCGGCTTCATGCAAGGGCTCTCGCTGCTCTGCCGCGCGCTGCGCGGACACGGCGTCGAGCAGGTGGCGCTCGAGGACCCTGGCTGGCATCTGCATCGGCTGATCGTCGAACAAGCCGGGCTCGAGGTGGTGCCGATCCCGGTCGACGAAGGCGGCTTGCGCGTCGATGCGCTTGCCGCGACGGAGGCCTCAGCGGTTCTGCTCACGCCCGCCCACCAGTTCCCGACCGGTGCCGTGCTCGCACCCGAGCGGCGTGCCGCTTTGATCGAGTGGGCCGAGGACGAGCGGCTGATCGTCGAGGACGACTACGACTCCGAGTTTCGCTACGACCGCGTGGCGGTCGGCGCGCTGCAAGGGCTGGCCCCGGAGCAGATCGTGTACATCGGCTCCGCGAGCAAGCGGCTTGCGCCCGCGATGCGGCTGGGCTGGATGCTGCTGCCCTCCTGGCTGACCTGGGAGCTGACCGCGGCGAAGACGATCGAGGACTGCGGCTCGGAGGTCGTCGGCCAGCTGGCCCTGCGCGACTTCATCGCCCGCGGCGAGCTCGACCGCCACGTGCGCCGCATGCGCCTGCGCTACCAGCGACGCCGCGAAGCACTACTGCAAGCACTGGAGCGGTGGCTGCCCGACGCGCGCGTGAGCGGCGCCGACGCCGGACTTTTCGAGCTCGTGATGCTGCCCGAGCAAGTCGACGAGTCGCTGCTGCTTCGTGCCGCCGGCAAGCGTGGCGTGGGCGCCGAGGGGTTGGCGCTGCACAGCTACACCGCCGAGGGGGCGCCGGGCCTGCTGCTCGGCTACGGCAACCTCTCAGAGCCGGCGATCGAGCAGGGTGTGCGGCTGCTGGGCGAGGCTTACGCGCAGGCGCAAGTGCTGTAGACGAGAATCGCCAAGCCGACGCCGCTGCGCGTGGGGCCTTCCACACAGGAGCGTTTCCATACACAGGGGCCTTTCTGTGCAGCAGCGTTTCGCGCACAGGAACGTCTGCGCACGCCGGGCGCAGCGGCTAACGCCTAACGACCAGCACAACTCCGGCTACGAGCAGCACGAAGCCGAGGACGCGAGGGGCCCCGATCGGTTGCTTGGCGATCCCCAGCAGACCAAAGCGATCGATCAGGATCGCGGCGGCAAGCTGGCCAGAGATGACGATCGCTGTGAGGCTCGATACCCCGAGCGTGCGCACGGCGACGAGCGCAACGGTCACGTAGACAGCGCCCAGCAGGCCTCCGACGAATGCCCACCACGGGGCCTTGCCGACATTGCCGAGGCTGCCAATGCCTTCGTTCGTAAGCGAAACGATCAGCAGCAGCACGACCGTGCCGACCAAGAAGGAGACCGCCGCCGCCGGCACCGAACCGACGGCCTGACCCAGGCGCGCATTGACGGCCGGCTGCATGCCCACGAGCACACCGGCGACAGCCACCAGCACGATCGCCAGCGGCCGGCTCACGCGGGCTGCCCAGTCGTTGGCGCCGCATCCAGCCGCAGGTATGTCAACCCGTGCGGGCTCTTGTCTATCGCCAGCGCACTCTCGACGCCGGCGCCGCTCACTTCGCCTCCAGCCAGTTCTGCCCCACGCCGATGTCCACCGCCATCGGCGGTGAGTGCTCCCACACGCCGCACATCTCCTCCTCGATCAGCAGAGACGCCGCCTCCCGCTCCTGTGGCGGGCCTTCGAACAGCAACTCGTCGTGGATGGTGAGAATCTGCTTGGTGGCGAGGCCCGTGTCCCGCAGCGCGTTATGACAGCGCACCATCGCCAGCTTGATGATGTCGGCTGCGGTTCCCTGAATGACCGTGTTGACAGCCAGCCGCTCGCCAAGCGAGCGCACCTGATAATTACGGGCTTGCAGCTCTGGGATCTGGCGGCGCCGGCCCCACAGCGTCTTGACGTGGCCCTCCTGCTTGGCCAGCTCGATCGTCTCCTCGATGAACTGCGCCACACGCGAGAAACGCGCGAGGTATGCGTCGATGAACGCTTTGGCCTCCTCGCGCGGGATGTTCAGGCGATCCGACAGGCCGAAATCCGACAGGCCGTAGACGATCCCGTAGTTGATCATCTTGGCCTTCGAGCGCATGCCCGGGTCGATCTGCTCGGCGGTGACGCCGAACACCTCGGAGGCGGTGGCCGTGTGAACGTCCTCGCCGCGCTCGAAGATCTCCACGAGCACCTGCTCTTCGGCCGCATGCGCAAGCACGCGCAGCTCGATCTGGGAGTAGTCGGCCGAGATCAGCACGCAGCCGTCCTCCGCCTCGAAGCAGCCGCGGATCTCACGCCCCAATGGAGTGCGAATCGGGACGTTCTGCATGTTCGGGTTGGTGGATGCGAGGCGTCCAGTCTGCGCTCCCGCCTGCAGGAAGGTGGTGTGGATACGCGAGCGCTCGTCCACCATCTGGGGAAGCACATCCAGGTACGTCTTGATCAGGGTCGAAAGCTCGCGCCAGCGCTCGATACAGGGCACGATCTCGTGCTCTTCGCGGATTGCCTGCAACACGCGCGCGTCGGTCGAGAAGCCCGTCTTGCCGCGACGCTTGCGCGAAAGACCGAGCTTGACGAACAGGATCTCGCCCAACTGCTGGGGCGAGCCGATCGTGAACTCCTCCTCAGCCAGCGCGAAGATGCGCGCTTCGAGCGACGCGATCTCCTCGTAGACGCGTTCCGTGATCTCCCGCAAGCGCTCGACGTTCAAGCGCACGCCGAGCAGCTCCATCTCGCGCAGCACCGACACCAGCGGCAGCTCGACGTCTCCCATCACCGCTTGCAGCTGGCGCTCGGCGATCTGCTCGCGCTGCCACGTGGCCAGCGCGCCGAGCAACAACGCCTGAGCGGCCACAGGGTCCTCGACATCGGCCACCAAGCCGCGCTCTTCGCACAGCTCGTCGAACGGGTAGCCGCGACGAGCCGGCTCGAGCAGATAGGCGCCGAGCAGCGTGTCGTGCACAAGGCCCGGTGGGACCATGCCGAGCGCCTTCGCGTCGTGCGCAACAACGGGACGATCGGCACAGGCAGCCGCCACCTCTTGCTGGCCTCCACAGTCGCCGACGAGCACGCTCCCACGCCGGGCCCCACCACGAGGGCCCTGCCTGACGGCAGGCACCTCAACATCCGGCATGGGCTCGACTCCCGACGACGGCCGGCCGTTCGGCGGCGACTGGGCCTCCAGCGACGACTGAGCGTTCGGCGATGACTCCGTGTTCAACGATGACTCCGTGCTCGGCGGCTGCTGCGCGTAGACCGCGAAGCGCCACGGCGAGCCCTCGGCAAACAGCTCACCCTCAGGCGCCTCGCTCTGGTGAACCACCACACACAACTCCTGCGCCGCATCGCTCGCTGACACGAGCTTGGCGATGTCGGCCACTGTGCCGTGCTGCACGTGTGCAGTGAGCTTGACCTCATCCGAGGAGCTCGTCTTGGCCAACTCGACCTCGCCGAGCGCCTCCTCCAAGCGACGCAGCGGGTCGCGCAGCTCGTAGTGGCGGAAGACCTCGCGCAGACGCGAGCGATCAGGCTCATGTGCTGCCTCGCTGCTCGGATCGAAATCGAGCGCCAGCCCGCGCTGCACGGTGGCGAGGCTCATCGACATGCGCGCATTCTCGGCGTGCTCGACCAGGTTCTGTTTGCGCTTGGGGCCGCTGATCTCATCGACATGTGCCAGCACCTGCTCAAGCCCTCCGAAGCGCTGGATCAGCTCGCTGGCGGTCTTCTCGCCGATGCCCGGAATGCCGGGGATGTTGTCGGAGGTATCGCCCTTCAGGCCGTAGAAGTCGGGGATCAGCTCGGGTGGCAGGCCATAGCGGTCGATCACCGCTTGGCGGTCGTACAGCTTGGTCTCGGTGATGCCGCGCGCCGTGGCCATCACCTGCACGAGACCCTGCTCGTCGATCAGTTGGAAGACGTCTCTGTCGCTGGTGAGGATCGTCACCGGCACGCCGGCGTTACGCGCCTGCTCGGCAAGCGTCGCGATCACGTCGTCGGCCTCGTAGCCCTCGAGCTTGATGTTGCGATAGCCGAACGCCTCGACCAGGGGTTCCATCGCCGGCCACTGCGCCTTGAGCAGATCCGGGCGCGAGCGCCGTCCCGCCTTGTAGTCGGCGAACAACTCCGTGCGCCCCGAACTGCCCGCGTCCCACGCGACGACCGTGGGCTGCACGCCGTGGTCGGTGATGATCTTCACGAGCATCGAGGCGAACCCGAAAATCGCGTTGGTGGGCTCCCCCGTCGAGGTCGCGATCGACTCCGGCAACGCGTAGAAGGCCCGGTAGACGAGGCTTGGACCGTCGATCAGGAATACGCGGTGCTCCACGCCGGGCACTTTATTGAGAAGCAAATAACATGCCGGGCCGGCCCGGCCCGTGCGCCGACTACTTCGAGGAGTCCCGTCCCAGTGAGCGTCACCCCCAGCGCGCAGTACCGCCTCACCATCCGCGTCAAGATCGACGAGCAGCAGGGCATGCTCGGCCACGTCACCGACATGATCGGCGAGCAGGGCGGAATGGTCGTCGCCGTCGACCTCGTCGAGGCCGGCGCCGGGCACAGCGTGCGCGACATCGTCGTCGACGCCGGCAGCCGCGAGCACTGGAACCGCATCCTCTCGGCGCTCAGCTCGCTCGCCGGAGCCGAGGTGATCGACACGACCGACCGCACCTTCCTGCTGCACGTCGGCGGCAAGATCGAACAGCACAACAAGCATCCCCTGAAGACGCGCGACGACCTGTCGATGGCCTACACGCCCGGCGTGGCCAGAGTCTGCACGGCGATCAAGGACGACCCCGACAAGGCCTTCCAGTACACGATCAAGCGCAACACGGTCGCCGTCGTCTCCGACGGCACTGCGGTGCTCGGCCTCGGCGACATCGGGCCTGCCGCGGCGATGCCCGTGATGGAGGGCAAGGCGTGCCTGTTCAAGGAGTTCGCCGGCGTCGACGCCTTCCCGATCTGCCTCGACACGAAGGACACCGATGAGATCGTGCGCGCCGTCACGCTGATCGCGCCCGCCTTCGGCGGAATCAACCTGGAGGACATCTCCGCGCCACGCTGCTTCGAGGTCGAGGAGCGGCTCAAGAACGACCTGGACATTCCCGTCTTCCACGACGACCAGCACGGCACCGCCGTGGTCGTACTGGCAGCGCTGCTGAATGCCGTCAAGTTGACCGGCCGCAGCCTCGCTGAGCTGAAAGTGCTCGTGATCGGGCTCGGGGCAGCGGGCGTCGCCGTCACCAAGATCCTCTTGGAGGCCGGTGTGCGCGACATCGTCGGCGCCGACTCGCGCGGCGCGCTCTCGACTTTGCGCGAGGACTACCTCGACGGGAGCATGAGCTCCATCAAGCGCTGGTATGCCGAGTCGACCAACAGCGAGCAGCGCACCGGCAGCCCGGCCGACGTGATCGACGGCGCCGACCTGCTCGTCGGCCTCTCCGGGGCCAGGGCCCTGCCGGTCGAGGCGCTGGCCAAGATGAACAGGGATGCGATGGTCTTCGCAATGGCCAATCCCAACCCCGAGGTGATTCCCGAGGAGGCCGCTCCCTACGTGCGCATCATGGCCACCGGACGCTCGGACTACCCCAACCAGATCAACAACGTGCTGTGCTTCCCCGGCATCTTCCGCGGCGCACTCGACGTACGTGCACGCTCGATCACCGAGCAGATGAAGATGGTCGCGGCGACAGCGATAGCCGCGATCGTCGACGACAGCGAGTTGCGCGACGACTACATCATTCCCTCCGTCTTCAACCGTGACGTGGCTCCCGCCGTGGCGGCAGCTGTGGCCGAGCAGGCGCGCGCCAGCGGCGACGCGCTCGCCGGTCAAGAGGTCGGCTACGCCCAGGGCGATACCCTGACCGGCATGGGCGAGCAGCGCGTTCACAGCAACGGCTGAGGCACAAGCGGCCGGCCACGCCGGCGCCGGCCACGCGACAACTGACGGAGCGGGAGGGCCATGCGGATAGCGATCACCGGAGCGACGGGTCTGATCGGTCGGCGCGTCGTGACGGCGCTCAGGGAGCGCGGGGACGACGTAACGGTGCTCTCGCGCGATCCCGGGCAGGCAAGTGAGCAGCTGGAGAAGTCGACGCGATCGACCGGCGCGTCCGGCGAGAGAACTGGCGAGCCTGGCGAGACCACGCGTACGCTCGACGACACGGGGGGTGCGCTCGACGCGCAAGGCTGGGAGCCCATGCGCGAGCCGGCGCCCGCCCAGGCACTCGCCGGTCGCGACGCAATCGTGCACCTGGCCGGCGAGAACATCGCGCAGCGTTGGAGCGCCGCGGCCAAGCAGGCCATTCGCGACAGCCGCGTGACGGGTACGCGGCAGCTCGTGCAAGGGATCGGCGAACTGGCCGAGGCCGAGCGGCCGCGGGTGCTGGTGAGCGGCTCGGCGATCGGCTACTACGGCGCCCACGGCGACGAGCCGATCGACGAGGACGCTCCGGCAGGCAGCGACTTCCTCGCACAGACATGCCAGGCCTGGGAGGTAGAGGCCGAGGCAGCCAACGGCCACGGGTTGCGCGTGACGAAGGTGCGCACCGGCGTGGTGCTCGACCGCGACGGCGGTGCGCTTGCCAAGATGCTGCCGCCCTTCAAGCTGGGCGTGGGCGGGCCGGTCGCCGGCGGGCGCCAGTACATCTCCTGGATCCACCCGGACGACCTGGTGGGAATCGTGCTCGCGTCGATCGACGAGCAGCAGTGGCAGGGAGCGATCAACGCAACCGCACCGGAGCCGCAACGCAACGGCGACTTCTCCAAATCTCTCGGACGCGCGCTGAACCGCCCCTCGTTCCTCCCAGTGCCTGGGGCCGCGCTTGGGCTTCTCTATGGAGAGATGGCCGAGATCGTCACGACCGGCGCACGCGTGCTGCCCGCCAAGGCACTGGTGCTCGGCTACCAGTTCCGCTACCCGAAGCTCGACGCGGCGCTACGCGCCGCGCTCGGCGGGGACTGACCGGACAACACAGCACCGGAACCCACGCCGGTCTCGCGAGCACCGAACGACAGGACAGGAGAGCACCAAAAGTCCTGGCGAGCACCGGAGCGCAGACGCGGCGGTGTCGTCGGGCTCGCGAGCCTCAGCCGGCGGTGTCGAACGCGTGCAGGAACACGGGCCTGCCATGCACCACGCGGTCGATGGCGTAAGTGGAAAGGGTCGTTTCGCCGTTCGGCTGTATCGAGTACGCACCGAGCACGGAATCGCGTTCGTGCGTTGCGAAGAACTTGTCGATCGCCGCCTGGCGGTCGTCGCCGTTGTCGCCGGCGGCACGGATCGAGGCGAGCACCACGCTCATCGCCTCATAGCCATACAGCGCATACGCTTCGCCCGCCGTGGCGAAGTGACGTCGGTATTCGCTCAGCACACGCCGAGCCGAGAGCGGATAGAGAGAGATGGGCAGCAGCGGCGAGCCGATGAACGTCGCGCTTTCAGCCGCCTGAAGGTGCGAGGTGAACACGCTGTTGTTCATCGTCGCCGAGGCAAGCAGCGGCAGGTGCGGCTCGGCGCCGTGCAGTTCGCGCCAGAGTTCCGCCGCTTCCTCGGTCGCGGTCGCACTTACGAACACAGCCTGCGCGCCGCTTTCTGAGATCTTCTTCACCTCACCGGTGAAGCTCGAACCCGGAGCGATCGTGATCGTGTCGTCGCCCACCACCTTGATCCCGGCACGTTCGGCATCGCCCTCGACGATCGCCGCCAGCGGTGTGTCGAACGGGTCCTGATCTGCGACCAGGTAGAGCTTGTGTACCCCGAGTCGACGCAGCAGCGCCACCTGTGCCGCCGCTTGAACCGTGTCGCCGGGCGCGACCCGCCCGAACGTGCGCTTGCCCGTGAGATAGAAGCGTTCCGGCTCGCCCTGGTTGGCATCGAACGAGGACGTCAGCCCGATATAGGGACTTGCCGGGCTGACCTGCAAGATCCCGGCGGCATTGGTGAGCGGCAGCGACACGGCGGTCGCGCCGGAGTTGAAGTCGCCGAGATATGCGATCGTCGTGGGGTCCTGCGCCGCCGCCTTCGCGTTGGAGGCGGTGACCCCCGGATCCCACTCTCCCGTCGTGGGGCTGGAATCGTCGAGCGACACGTAGCTGACCGTGAAGCGGCCGACATGTCCCTGGGCGTCGGAGAGCGCGAGCTTCTCGCCCCCGACGATCTGCTGCGAGATCGACCCCTCGGGACCCTGCAGCGGCAGGCTCGAGTAGATCGTCAGCTGACTGCCGACGTTCTCCGAGGCGGTCGAGTTGCTTACGCCGCCACAGCCGGCCAGCGCCGGCAGAAGAGCGAGAGCGGCAAGGAGCCCGATGCCCAGCCAGCGCGCGCGCACGCGATGGCTAGTGCCCAGAGCCGAAAATTCGGCGAGTGTTTGCCGAGCACATGCGCGTGATTTGACGTTCGACGGTGTCAGTGCGCGTGCCGGTAGCACGTGTGCTGACGCCGTCGAACGTCAGGCGCGTGCAGGCGCCGGGAAACACCGTCGAATTTTCGGCTCTGGGCACTATGGCCCGGAGTCGCGACGGCCCGGAAGGTAGCCGGAGAGGATCTTCAGCGAGGCACCGACGATGGTGACCAGCGTCGCGAGCATGAAAGAGTCGAAGCCCTTCGCGCCCAGCGCCCACAGCACGATCCAAATGACCAGCCCGGCGGTTACGGTGAGTACCAGTCCCATTGCGGGCGCAATCCTATAACAGCCTGCGCGAGTAGGACGCCGCATAGGCCGCGTAGGCGGCCTGCGGCTCTACCACAGTCGCTCGGGCGGGCCGGCGACGCGCAGACGTGGGCGTCCAGAACCTACGCCGAAAGGGCAGCAGCGAGCTCGCCGACGACTTCGCCGACAGCCCCAGCGGGATCGTCTGACTCTGCCGCGGCGCGCACCAGGCGCGTGCCGACGATCACGCCGTCTGCCCCGGCTTGCGCGGCTTGCAGTGCGTGCTCGGGGGTCGAGATCCCGAAGCCGAGCGCAACCGGCGCGGCGGTGCTGGCCTTCGCGCGGCTCACGACCTCGGCGAAGCGATCCGACAGCGCAGCCCGCTCGCCGGTCGTACCGACGACCGACACCGTGTAGAGAAAACCGCGCGCTCGCTCCCCGATCCTGGCAAGGCGCTCAGGTGGCGTCGTGGGCGCGACCAATGGGACCAACGCAAGCCCGTGGGCGTCGCAAGCCCCAAGCACCTGGGGCGCCTCCTCCAACGGCAGGTCCGGCACGATCAGCCCGCTGGCACCGCTCTGGGCAAGGCGCTCGACGAACGCCTCCGCCCCTGGCGCAAAGACCATGTTGGCGTAACACATCAGTACCACCGGGACGCTCGGCGCAAGCGTCCGCGCGACCTCGAGCACACCGGTGAGGCTCGCACCCGCAGCAAGTGCGCGCGTACCAGCCTCGTGGATCACCGGACCATCAGCCAGCGGGTCTGAATAGGGCACGCCCAGCTCCAATAGATCGGCGCCAGCGGCGATACAGGCTTGGCCGATCCTCGCCGATTCCTCGAGCGTTGGAAAGCCTCCCATCAGATACGGCATCAGCGCTGCCCGCTTGCCGCTGCTCACAAAGGCAACAGCGATCCTGTCGATGCCGGTAGTCGCGGTAGCGCTCACAGCCCCGATCCCCAGACAAAAACAGCCGGCTGGCCCGTACGTGCCAGCGAGACCGGCCAGACGGGAAATCTCAAGGCAACAAGCGAATCTTGTCTCCCAAAAAAATCCTCAGCCGGCATCGAGCACCTCGGCCAAATCCTTGTCCCCGCGCCCTGAAAGACACACGAGGTCCAGCTCGCCGTCGGGCTGCGCAAGCGTCCAGGCGAGCGCGTGCGCGGTCTCGAGCGCCGGAATGATCCCCTCCAGGCGTGCCACCTCGCGGAATGCCTCGAGCGCCTGGCGATCGGTGATCGCCTCGTAGCGTGCCCTACCACTGTCGCGCAGGTAGGCGTGTTGAGGTCCTGTGCCGGGGTAGTCCAGGCCGGCCGAGATCGAATGCGCCTCGACGATCTGGCCCTCCTCGTCCTGCATCACCGCCGACAGCGCCCCGTGCAGCACGCCGGCACGGCCGGCCACCGTCAGCGGCGCGCCGTGGCGCTCGGTCTCGATCCCGTCACCCCCGGCCTCAACGCCGATCAGCTCGACGCCCTCGTCGTCGAGGAAGGCCGTGAAGATGCCAAGAGCGTTGGAGCCCCCGCCGACGCAAGCGATCACGCGCGTGGGCAGGCGTCCCTCGCGCTCCAGCAGCTGTGCGCGCGCCTCGTCGCCGATCACGCGCTGCAGATCGCGCACCAGCGCAGGGTATGGCGCCGGACCGACGACCGAGCCGATGATGTAATGGGTGTCGCCGACGTTGGTAACCCAATCGCGGATCGCCGCGGAGGTGGCCTCCTTGAGCGTGCGCGCACCGGCGTCGACCGCATGCACGCGCGCCCCGAGCAGTTCCATGCGCTGCACGTTCGGCGCTTGGCGGCGCGTGTCCTCGGTGCCCATGTAGATAACGCACTCGAGGTCGAGCAGCGCACAAACGGTGGCGGTGGCGACTCCATGCTGGCCGGCACCGGTCTCGGCGATGACGCGGTGCTTACCCATGCGCTTGGCCAACAGTGCCTGCCCAAGCGCGTTGTTGAGCTTGTGCGAGCCGGTGTGGTTGAGGTCCTCGCGCTTTAGATAAATGGGCCGGCCGGCAAGCGCGGAGATGCGCTCGGCGAGGTACAGCGGAGTGGGACGCCCGGCGAAGTCGCGCAGCAGACGGTCGAGCTCGGCCCTGTACGCGGGATCCTCGCGCGCAGCAAGCCAGGCCTGCTCCAGCTCTGCCAGCGCCGGCATCAGTGTCTCGGGAACGTACTGCCCCCCGTAAGGCCCAAAGCGGTGCTCGACTGCGCTCACGTGGGCGAGCCTACTGACGGCGCCGCCTCCTGCGACGGCTCGCCGGGCGAGACCGTCTGGGTGGGCTCGGGCTCGTGGGACATGCCTGGCTCAGACTCGTGGAAAGTAGCTGATACAGGCTCGTGGGAGATGACGGCCTCCTCCAGTACCGGCGTCTGCGTCTGCGAAGCGAAGGCGGCACGATCAACAGCCGCGAAGAAGTCGCGCAGCAACGCCAGATCCTTGATCCCCGGCGCGCTCTCGGTGCCGCTGGCGGTGTCGACAGCGAACGGACGCACACGCTCGATCGCCTCGCCCACGTTGCCGGAATTCAGGCCGCCGCTCAAGATCAGCGGCACTTTCGAACGCCGCCCAGCCAGCAGCGCCCAGTCGAAGGTCTCCCCCGTGCCGCCGCGCAACCGCTCCTGTCCAGGCTCTGTAGAGCGTGCATCGAGCAAATGGAAGTCGGTGTGGAAGCGAGCAGCATCCTGGATGTCGGCCATGCCGGATACCTGTAGTGCCTTGATTACGCGTGCGCCGGTGCGGCGTGCGGCCTCCCCGCAGAAGGAGGGCCCCTCGTCGCCGTGCAGTTGCAGCAGCGTCAAACCGAGCTGCTCGCTGACGCCGACGATCTCCTCCATCTGCGCATTGACGAACACCCCACACAGCTCCACCTTGCGGCGCAGGCTCGTGGTTATGCGCTGTCCCTCGGCAAGCGAGCAGGCGCGCGGAGAGGCATCGAAGAACACCATGCCCACCGCCCAAGCTCCAAGCTCGACCGCCAGTTCGGCGTCTTGCAGGCGGGTGATCCCGCAGATCTTTGTGCGTGTCGCTCCGTCGGACATGCCTCAAACGGTAGCGGGAGCGGCCTGCGCACCACTGACACCCACGGTACCCTATGTCCACTTGATCCATCCTTGCGAGATTATCGATTATTTGGAATCATGGTTTTGGGATGCACAAAGCACGATTACAAAGCTCAACGGTTTCACCTCAAGCGCATACGACAGCGTGCGCAGCCTGTCGCTTTGACCCTGCGCAATGAGCACTCTGACCGTGAACGTAATCGTCGACAAGCTGCCGTCCCTCGCAACCGTCGCGTCGGCGGCCGACCCGCCGGCAGCTCAGGAGGAGACCGTCGCGACGAGTTGGACAGCGACACGCTCGAGGACACGACTTGGGCGCGCAACCACGGTGATGATTGGGCTCACGCTATTGGCAAGCGTCACCAACTACGGGTCCAACATCATCTTCAGTCGCCTGCTGTCGCCGTCCTCATACGGAGACCTGACAGCCCTGATCGCCTTCAGCGTGATCGCCGCCGTGCCGACCGGGGCCGCACAGACGATCGTCGCCGAGCGGATCGCCGTGCTGCAGGCCGAAGGCAACCACGACCAAGCGCGGTATCTGATCCGCCACGCGATGGCGCACGTCGCGATGATCGCGCTGATCCTCGGCTTGATCTATGCGGCGTGTATCCCACTGATCAAGCCGGCGCTCGGCCTACAGGCAATCGGTCCCGCGATCGCATTGGCCCCACTATTGGTGCTTTCGTTTCTCATTCCCGTCGCATTCGGCGTTTTGCAAGGCATGGAGCGCTTCGTCGCCCTCGGCGCGCTGTTGCTGCTGGTAGCGATCTCTCGCATCGCCATCGGAGTTCCGTGGACCCTTGCCGGCGGCGGTGCCGGAGGCCCCCTGTTCGGTCAGGCAATCGGATGCCTGCTCGCGATCGGCGCAACCGCGCTCCTGTCGCGCAGATACCTCCTAGGTCGGGGAAGCGGCGCCGCACGCGCCGGTCTGCGCAGGAGACCGGACCGTCGCACCATGACGGCCGGTGGCGTCTTCGTTGCCTTCGCGCTGATCTCCAATCTTGACGTGTTGCTCGCGAAGATCATGCTGTCCCCCCACGCCGCGGGCGAATACGCCGCGCTCGTGACGATCGAGAAGATCGTGATATTCCTGCCGGGCGCCGTCGCCGTCGTGATGGTCCCGAGCGCGGCAAAGGCAAGACACGCCGACGGCTCCGCCGGGCGCGTGCTGCGGATCGCCGCACTGCTCGTGACCAGCGCCACGCTACTGGTGGCAATACCCGCCGCACTGGCCCCCCATTTGCTCTTGCAACTGATGTTTGGCGACAAGTACGTGAACGCTGCCGCCGGTGTGGCGCCAATCGTCTGCGCCGGCGCCGGCCTCGCGCTGCTCTATCTGCTCGCCGTCTACACCGTCGCGATCCAAGACCGCAGGTGGGTGTGGCTGTTGATCGCCGGTGTCGTCCTGCAGGTGAGCGCAATCGGGCTGTTGCACTCATCGCCTACCCAAATCGCAACAGTGCAAGCCGGCGTGGTCATCGCGGTGCTGATCGCCAACGAGTGCATCTTTCATCCAATCCTGCGCGCGGAGCGACTGTTCCTCAGCCGCGCACGCCGGCCGACCTCAGTAGGCAGCTAGCAAGGTGACCTTCGGGAGATGGCGCACATGCCGCTATTGACACTGATAGTGCCAATCTACAATGGCGCCGCGTACGTCGCTGAGAACGTACGCGAGATCGTCGACACGCTGGAGAGCATGGGTGAGCCGTTCGAGGTCCTGGTGGTGTGCGACGGCAGCACCGACGGCACCGCGGCGGAGGCTGAGAGCCTAGGAGATCCACGCGTACGAGTTCTGCGCTACGCGTTGAACCAAGGCAAGGGATACGCGATCTGCTTCGGCGTCCCCTACGCACAGGGCCGCCTGGTCGGCTGGCTCGACGGAGACCTCGACATCGAGCCGCAGGCGATAGTAGACGCCGTCCGACGATTCGAGCACGTCGACGTCGACGCGGTCATCGGCAGCAAGCGCCACCGCGACAGCCAGGTCGACTACCCACTACCACGGCGCCTGCTCTCGTCGATCTTTCAATTGCTCGCGGGCATCCTCGTGCAAGTCAACGTGCGCGACACCCAGGTCGGCGCAAAGGTCTTCCGTCGAGAGATGCTCGACGTGGTTGTACCCCTGCTTCTCATCAAGCGCTACGCCTTCGACCTGGAGCTACTCGCCGTGGGCGTCGAGTTCGGCTTCGATCGCATCGAGGAAATGCCCATACGGCTCCATTACCGATTCACCGGCACAAGCATCGACAGACAAGCAGTCCAGCGCATGCTTCTGGACACACTGGCAATCGCCTACAGAATTCACCTGCGTCACTGGTACGTGCGTCGATTCTCAGCACAGCAGCGTCAGCGCACCGACGCGCACAAGGCACTTCAACAGCCAACCTCACTGACACCATCGAGCGCCAATCTCAAAACAGTAGCGAGCCAGCCGTGAACGAGACGAGCACAACCGCCACGATCGACCACCTGGCTGGATCATCGAACTTCACCGCGCGCCTAGCGACCTTCGCCCGCGCCCATCGAGCCCAAATCGGACTTGCGCTGGCCTTCGCCCTCTACCTGGGATTCGCCTTTTACCTGACATGGCCGCTGGTCACCAATATCTCACACAGCATCTATGGCGCGCCCGGCGATCCCTATGGCACCATGGCCTTCTTCGGCAATCTCGTCGCCCATCATCAAAACCCTTTCCTACCGGGCAGAGTCACCCAGTTCGCCGCGCCCGAGGGTCTGCCGATACCGTGGCCACGAGATCTCGCCTCGGCGCCGGAGATACTCACGCTGTACCTCCTGACAGCAGTCTTCGGAGAGATCTCGGCATACGGCATCTACACACTTCTTGGCTACACCCTCACAGGTATCGCCACATTCCTGTTGGCCCGCCAACTCACGAAAAACACATGGGCCGCCCTGATCGCGGGTTGGGCGTTCGCGTTTTATCCGTTCGCCGCCCTCAATGGACAAGGCCACCTCGACTTTGTCCAAGGATGGGTGCTCATATTTGCCCTTTGGCGAATGCTGGAGTTGCAATGGCACCCAACGCGCCGTAACGGTTTGCTCGCCGGCCTGGCCGTTGCCCTTGGCATCTGGTGGTCCCCATACTTCATCGTATTCGTCGGCGTCACGTATGTCGCCGTGACTGTCGTCGCACTGCTCGTGGCGTGGCGCGCACGACGCCTGCGATCGGTGCTCGCTCCACAGATGGTCTCGGCCGTGATCATCCTGGCATTCCTAGCCGGACTGGCCCTCCTATCAACCGTCGGCTCGGGGGAAGGGATCGGAGTCCGCACACACAACACATACGAATTGACCGCCTATGGCGCACGTCCACTGGAGTACATCCTGCCGGACATCGAAAGTCCGCTCTTTGGCAGCACCACCAACGGCTATCTGAAAACCCTCCCGCAGGGTGGACGCGGTATTGAGACCACGCTTTACGTCGGTGCCACCATAATGCTATTGGCCCTCGTGGCACTGACAGCCCTCATCCGCCGCAAGCTCACGCCGAAGCTGAACATGGCAGTGCTCTCACTATCGCTGGTCGCTGTCGCCGCCATAGTCACCTCGATGCCACCCGAAGCTCACATCTTCGGCGTACTCATACCGTTTCCGTCTCACTTCATCTCATTGATCACAACCACGTGGCGCGTATATTCACGCTTTGTAATGGTAGTGATGCTTGCGCTGTCCCTGCTCGCCGCCGTTGGGCTGGATGCACTTACACGAGGGCGCTCACCGCGGCTGAAGATCGCCGTCATGCTGCTGGCCACAATCGCCATACCCCTGGACCTGTGGACACCCCAGGGTGGACATGTCAGCACGATCCCCAGTCCAGGCATATACAAGACATTGGCGCGCCTACCGACGGGGTTGACGATCGAATATCCGCTGGCCGAGTCAAGCGTCAACGCCTATAAGGACATCTTCTTCCAAGGCAACTTCAACAAGCCGATCGTCAGTGGCTATGTGGAAGGCACCTATCAGGAATGGCGAGCCTTGTCGCTTTCTGTTCTCGCCGAGCCCTCGACGGCTTCAAGACTCGCGACTTTGGGCGTACGTTATGTGATCGTCGACTCATCCCCACCCAACTGGGGAAATTGGCCTGAGCCCGGCACGCCCGGTGCGGGCTTTCGCCTCATCGCCAGCGAACCATACGCGAAGCTCTACGCCGTAACGGCCCGCCCAAGCAGTCCGGCCCTGGCGGCGACAGGCGAAGGCTTTGGCAACGCGCGACTGACCGCAAACGGCGTCACCTCCTGGCTCGAACAGCCAACCGGGACAATCGAGTTGGAGGGCGTCTGCACGACCTGCAAGGGAGTCCTCAAAATAACCTTGGCTTCCTTTGCGCAGCATCGCCACGTCGAAATATTCAACAGCGGTGGGCACGTGCTCGCACAGGGGCCCGTCAACGGGAACATAAGCGTGTCGGTGTCGATACCGCTCCACTTCACCAAACACATGACCCTCTTCGTGAGATCGACACCTGGTCTGCAGCGCGTCAGCAAGGAGGAGGGCAGCCCCAGCATCAGCGTGCAAATCATCGATCCTGAATTCGTCGGTGTCGGTAGTGCGGCCGGCGCCACCACCCCCGCCACTTCCAAACAGGGGGGAGCATCGTGATCGGGGTGGTATACGGCACGACGGGAGAGCTGATCAAGCTCTCACCGATCCTGGTGCGCCTCGACGAAATGGAAGAACCGGCGTTCACGCTTTGCACAGGTCAACAAGTCGAGCAAATACCAGCCCTACTTCGTGATTTCGACCTGCCACAACCGAACCTGTGGCTGGCAAGGGGGAAAGACGGCCACGACCTGACACGTCCCGCGGACCTGCCTCCATGGCTCCTCGACATAGTGGTCGAGTTCACACGTCAGCGGCAGAACCTGCGTGCGCGTATGGCGTCGGGCGCTGAGCCTCTGCTCATCGTCCACGGTGACACGTTCACGACCGTGCTCGGAGCCCTGATGGGACACGCCCTACGGGCCCCCGTGGCACACATAGAGGCAGGCATGCGCAGCGGCGATTTGCGCAATCCGTTTCCCGAGGAGCTCGACCGTCTCTTGGTCGCACGACTGGCACAAATACACTTCGCGCCCGGCCCGCGGGCGGCTGCCAACTTGCGTAATCTGAAAGTCCGAGGCGAGATCGTCGACACCGCTCACAACACGATTCTCGATGCGCTCGAGCTCGTGAAGCCCGACGCACTCGAGATCACCCTGCCCGCCGAGCAATTCGGTCTGGTCTCGCTGCACCGCTTCGAGTTGCTGGGCAAACCAGCCGCCCTGCGGGCAATCCTCGAACTCCTGCACGAAGCGTCGCGATCGAAACCGATCCTGCTGATCGACCATCCGGTGACAGCGGCGGCAATCGCGGCGCACGACCTCGACCGCCTATTCGACGAGCGCTTCCTGCGCGTACCACGTCAGCGCTATTTCAACTTCATCGCCTTGCTGAAGGCTAGCGCCTTTCTCGTGACTGACTCCGGAGGCAGCCAGCAAGAGTGCGCCCGACTGGGCCACCCCTGCTTGGTCCATCGTGCCGTCACCGAGCACAACGACGGTCTGGGCGGCCCAGTTGTGCTGTCGAGGCTGGACCTCGATGTGGCACGCGGCTTTCTGCGGGCCCCACTGGCCTACGCCAAGGCACCGACCACCGAGCAGACCTCCCCCACTGAGGTCATCCTCGGCCATCTCGAAAGCCGTGGCCACCTGAACCCGACCCGCGGGAGCCTGCCACCACGCCCCCACCCGCGGCTACCCAATTACGGCAAGCAACCTTCGCAAGCAGCGGAACGCGTCTAAACATCGTGCCATCCACAGCCCCTTCTCTGTCGATCGTCATTCCGATCTACAACGAGCCCCACTGGATCACAGTAACCGTCGCGGACGCCGTCGCGGCGGTGACGCGAACATCGTTTGCCAAACCCGAGATGGTCATCGTCGACGACGGCTCCAATAGGGAGACACGGGAGGCGCTCGCGCGGCTGAGAACACCCTTCCCGCTGCGTGTCGTACGTCAGGAGAACAAGGGACGGTTCATCGCGCGCCAGACAGGCATCCAAGCAGCACGCGGCGAGATCGTGCTATTGCTTGATGCGCGTGTGTCTTTGCATCCCGACGGCCTGAAGTTCGTCTACGAGCAACTCGAGACAAACGATTTACCGTCAATCTGGAACGGACATTGCGAGATCGAGCTGAGGGGCAATCCTTACGCGCGCTTCTGGAACGTCCTAACGGAGATTGCCTATCGCGACTATCTCGCCAACCCGCGCACGATGAGCTACGGCATCGAGCTATTCGATCGTTACCCCAAGGGCACCGGCTGTTTCCTGGCACCACGCGAGGCGCTACTCAACGCGATCGAGAACTTCGACTCCCGCTACTCCGATCCGCGCAATGCAAATGACGACACGAGCATGATCAGGCAACTGGCCACGCGGCAGCCAATCAACATCTCGCCAGGCTTCGCATGCGTCTATCGTGCACGCGACTCTCTGATCCCGTTCTTGCGCCATGCGTTTTATCGCGGTGGCTTTTTTGTCGACGGCTGGGCACGATCGGGCGGACGTTTCTCCGGCGTCATCCTCGCCTTCTACCCGCTCAGTGTGCTGGCGCTCGCCGTCGGGCTACGACACCCGAAGATCGCGTTTTCAGCGTTCGCCGCGGCACCGGTGGCAAGCGCCGCGGCTGGAACTGCCATGCGGCGCTCGCGGGCCGATTGTCTGGCCCTAGGGATGCTCGGAGCGCCGTGGCTGTGCGTCTACGGCGCGGGTATGTGGCGTGGACTGTACCTAGCGTTGTCGGCAAGACTCACACACTCGCCACAGCCAGACCGACCGCTTGAGAACACTCAGAGCACATTTTCGTAGGCGCCGTGCAACTCATGAGGACCCACGAAGCACAGCCTGTACCCTCGGCATTCATGCATGAGGATGGAAGACCCCTTCGGGCTTTGATCGCCGGCCTTGGGAACATGGGCTCACACCATGCTCGAGTGCTGAGCCAGATCGACGGCGTGGAGGTCGTCGCCGCGATCGACTCCGACCCAGCGCGACGCGAGCGGTTCAGGCGAGGTCATCCAAATACGTCTATCTGCACCACGATCGAGCAGGCGATCGAAAGCGTCGAGCTCGACTTCGCTTGTCTGGCCACCCCCGCCGAGACGCTACCGGTGCTTGGCCGTGCCGTGATCGAGGCTGGCATCCCGCTGCTGGTCGAGAAGCCCGTCGCCGCCAACGAGGAGGAAGCTCTGGAGTTGGTGCGCGAGGCCATAAAGCGCGGAGTAATGCTCGGCGTGGGGCACATAGAGCGATGCAACCCCGCTGTCGTCGCCCTCAAGGAGAGACTGGACAGCGGCATGATCGGCCGCATCTATCAGCTCCACACCCGCCGCCTCAGTCCTTTCCCAGATCGCGACTCGATGCTCGGAGTGGCGCTCGATCTCGCGTCACACGACATCGACGTGATGCGCTACCTGACCGGTTCGGAGATCAAGCGCGTGTTCGCCGAGACCGCCCAACGCCTGCACGACAGCGCGGAGGACCTACTGGCCGCCACCATGCGTTTCGAGAACGACACGACCGGCCTACTGGAGGTCAACTGGTTGACGCCGACGAAGGTACGCGAATTGACAGTCACCGGCGAAGGCGGCACCTTCGTGCTCAACTACCTCAGCCAGGAGCTATATCGCTACGAGCACCCGATCGAGCCGACGGACTGGGACACCCTGGCGAACATGCGCGGAGCAGGCGAGGGAGACATGATCCGCTACGCCCTAGCCCGACGCGAGCCATTGCTGGTCCAGTGGGAGACATTCCTGTCGGCTTTGAACGGAGAGGGACATCCGCAAGCCTCGGGCTACGACGGCTATGTCGCGCTATCGACGGCACACGCGATTCAACGCTCAGGAGCATCCCACGAAACTGTCATACCTCGCTATCGCAGCACAGTAGAGCCCTGAGAGCCAACGAACAGGGGTCTGTATGCTGCGCTCACCTCGTATCGGTCATCCGAAACACCAGCGACCAGATGAAATACCCTGGAATTCGGACCCTCGCGCGCCGTGCGATCCGAGCGATAGGTAGGGCGAAGACGCGCTCGGGATCGAGACGCAATCGCCGGATCACGAAATCAAGCAAGGAATAGCTGACCGGCACCTTCCTGCTGTCAATCAACGTAGGTCCCATGGGGTCCAGCAGTCGCAACAGCTGTGCATCATCGGTGTACTCACGTACGTGCGTCGGATCCAACGACCATTCACTATTTTGGTTGCGCCAAATGAAACGAGCCCATCTTCGCTTGGAGACAGTCGAGATGTAGGCTATCCCTCCCGGGGCCAGGACGCGCCGCACCGCGGCCATCATCCGCGCATCGTCCACGTGCTCCAGGACCTGTGTCGAGATGAGAAAGTCGATCGTGTGGTCAGGCACCGTTTGCAGTGACTGTGCATCGTCTACCACAACGTCGAATCCCGGCAGAAGCACACGGAACCTGTCAATCTGACTTTGCGAAAGATCGACGCCACGCGAAGAGGCCGGATCGAGTAGGCCCTTAGAGAGCAGAGCAGAGATCAAACGACCACTGCCACATCCAACGTCGAGCAGAGTCGAGAAGTCGCTACGCGCCAGCCATTCGAGTAGGTGTAACTCGACATCCTCAGAGGCGAATTGTGGGTGCTGCTCGGCATACGTCTCGATGTCCATGTTGGCTCCAGTACCTGCGCTCAACCTCGGCGCATTCCCAAGTCCTCATCAATTGATCAAGTCTACAGAATCCCCTTTACTATTGTGCCAACTATGAGATCAATAGGTTTGTGAATTTGCTTGTGATATCAACTCAGACCATGCTTGCGCAGTTCAGACCACCGATGTGGAGAAGCCCGAACCGGAGGAACATTCGGACATTCGGATTCCGCGTAGGGCGCGTGTGGCTCTATCGAGTGCTCATTCCCTTGTTCATGCGCAGCGGCCCCCTCGAGCCGCTCGCGCTACGGGCGTGGCGACTGATGATGCGCGGACGGGCCGCGAGGATGAAGGGCTTGCCATGTCCAGTGAACATAGACGGACTCACTCTGTGGTACGACAGCGATCGGCCCTCGAACACTGTTCGCGGTCTCGCTGCCGGCGCCTACGAGGAGTCAATCGCCCACCTGTTTGCGAACACGCTCGATCAGGGGATGGTCGTAGTCGACGTCGGGGCTCACATCGGCTACTTCACTCTGGTGGCCGCCAAGCTCGTCGGCCCGAGCGGGCACGTGTGGAGCTTCGAGCCCGACCCCGCGAACCGCACCAGCCTGGAATACAATCTCGAGGTCAACGAGATGGTCGATCGAGTATCGGTCGTTCCGCTCGCCGTGACGTCCACGATCGGCAGGCGCGCGTTCTACCGTATGAGAAACGACACCGGGTCCTCGACGCTCTATCCGAGCACGGAAGGCAACGGTCAGCGGATCACGGTGGCCACAACGTCGCTCGACACGTGGGCAGACACGGAGGGTTGGCCGCGGATCGATTTGGTGAAGATTGACGCAGAGGGCGCAGAGGCCGCCGTGCTGGATGGAATGACTGAACTGATCAAACGCAATCCCCACGTCGTGGTGGTGCTGGAGTTCCAGGCCGACGCCCTCCAGAGCGCCGGCGAAGAACCGATCGAATTCTTGAGGAGACTGCTGAAGATGGCCTCCGGGCAAGTCAACCTGCTCGACGACGGGGGCAGCCGCATCACCGATCAGGGCAACAACCTTGCGAGACTGGTGCGTCGCTCGCGATGGTCTCCACTCAACCTGACGATGCGAAAGACGACTACGCCGAGCGATCCAAGCAGCTGAGATCGATCCTTCAAGGCAACGCCGGCCGCCCCGGGAGGAGGCCCCCTACCCTTCGGGCGTGTTGGGGTTCTTGATCGAGTTCGGCCGGGCAGTGAGCGTTACTTTGATCGTCTTCTTTTCATAGCTACCGTTGCCAGTGGCGCGCATCACTTCGACCGAGATCGTGTCGCCAGGCTTCTTGGAGCCGATCAGGGCCGAAAGATCTTCAGCGCTGTTGATTGCTTTGCCGTCGACCCCGACGATGATGTCGCCGCCGACGGCTACCTTGCCGCCGCCGAGTTGCGCTTCGAGGTTGCCGCCGCGCAGCCCTGCCTTCGCGGCCGGCGTGCCAGCTTCCACGGTCTCGACCATGGCCCCGCTCTTCACGGGCAAGTTCAGGGCGGAGAGCGAGCCGTCGACGCTGATCGTGCTCACGCCCAAATACGCGCCGCTGACGGTTCCTCCCTTCTCCAGCTGCGGAAGCTCGGACTTGGCGGTGTCGATCGGGATCGAGAAGCCGATTCCCACGCTGCCGTCGCCGCTGCCACCGGTCTCGATCTGGGAGTTGATGCCGATCACTTCGCCCTCCTCGTTGAGGAGCGGCCCACCGGAGTTGCCAGGATTGATCGGCGCATCGGTCTGCAGAACGTTGTCGATCGAGAAGCCGTTGGGCGACGTGATCTGACGCTGTAGCGCCGAGATGACGCCGGTGGTGAGCGTGCGGTCGTAGCCGAAGGGGTTGCCGATCGCAAGCACCGGATCGCCGACCTGCGCCTTGCCGGAGTTCCCGAGCGTCAGCACGTGCATCGTGAGGCCTTCGGTGGGGATGTGCAGTACGGCAAGATCGTTCGAGGGATCCTTGCCGACCACTTTCGCTTCCACCGTCTTGCCGTGTTCGAAGCTGACCTCGACCTTGACCGCGTTCTCGACCACGTGGTAATTGGTCAGGATCGTGCCGTCGCTGTTGATTACAAAGCCCGAGCCGGTGGCCGTCCCTTGCTCGCTTTCGCCACCGAGGCTGAACGGGGATTCGGTCTGACGCACGATCGTCGAGGTCACGAGCGCCACACCTGGCGCGTCCTTCTCGTAGATCTGATGCGGCGTCAACCCGCTGCTCTGCTGCGAAGCGTTCGAGGGCGCAATCGGCGTGGAAGCCTGCTGCACGATCGTGACCGTCTTCGAGGAGGAGCCAAGATCGCCGGCGGCCGCGACCACGGCGACGACGAGCCCGCCGCCGATCAGGGCCGAGAGGAGCGGAATGAGGAACGTGCGCTTCATTGGCAGTCAGGATGAGGGATGGCGATCAACGAGAACTAAAGAGGACCGTGCGACTTTATAAAAATATTGAAACCGTGGTCGCCTCTTGACGGATTCGCCAGCAGCGGAACCGCTTCGGCGCTGCCGTCGGCCGTGGGCGACGCCGGGCGACGCGCGCCGGACGTGAAAACAGCCGCGAGGACTCAGGACCGCGCGGAAGATCCCTCCAGTAGGGCGACAAGCGCCTGCTCAGGCTCAGGCGCGCGCATCAACGACTCACCGACGAGCACCGCCGCCACTCCCGCGCGCTCCAGTTGCTCCAGCTGCTCTGGCTTGGAGATTCCAGACTCGGACACCACCGTCGTCCCTGCAGGCATCTCTTCCAGCAGCCGCTCGGTGCGTCCGACATCCACGCTGAAGTCACGCAGGTCGCGATTGTTCACGCCGATCAGCCGCGCCCCGACCTGCGCCGCGCCCGCGAGCTCGTCGCGGTCGTGTACCTCCACGAGCACATCCAGGCCAAGCCCAAGCGCGCGATCGTGCAGGGATTCGAGCTTCTGCTGCTCGAGCGCGGCCACGATCAGCAATACGGCATCGGCGCCGGCAGCCACAGCCTCATACAGCTGATAGGGGTCGACGACGAAGTCCTTGCGCAAGATCGGCAACCTGCATGCGCCGCGAGCAGCATCGATGTCGGCCAGTGACCCATCGAAGTTTGGGCCCTCGGTCAGCACCGACAAGGCGCTCGCCCCCCCGCGCTCGTAGGCCGTGACGATCGCAGCGAGATCGGCCCCTTCGCGCAAGCTCCCCGCCGAGGGAGAGCGGCGCTTGAACTCCGCGATCACGCCGATGCCCGGACGCTCGAGCGCCCGGCGAAAGCATCCCCCTCCTGCTGTCTGACTCGATGCCCGATCTCCCGCCTGTGCTTCCAACTGTTGGAGCGGCACGCTGCGCTTACGATCTTCAAGCCCCGCACGCGTTTCGCCCAGGATTCGCTCGAGCACAGTAGCCCTGCCCGAAGTTGCCGTACCGGCAGCCTCACCCGCGCTCATCCCGTCACCTGCTCCGGCGCGTGGCGGCGGCTGGCCTGCACATAACGTTCGAGCGCCGCGGATGCGCCCCCAGATGCGATCGCCGCGCGAGCAGCCTCGACGCCGCCTGCGATCGAATCGGCAGCACCGGCAGCGTAGATCGCGGCGCCCGCATTGATCAACACCAGATCGGCGCGCACGCTCTGCTCGCCCTCGAACACCGCACGCGTAACCGCTGCATTCTCGGTGGGAGACCCACCGTCAAGCAGCGGGTCGGCCGGGTCGGCAAGCTCGATGCCGACATCCTGGGGCGTGAGCACATAGCGCTTCAGCTCATCGCCGTTGACCTCGACAACGTGGGTAGCCGCCGACGTCGAGACCTCGTCGAGCCCGTCCTCGCCGGCGACGACAAGCGCGCGTTGTACGCCAAGGCGTGCCAGCGCGCCTGCGATCGTCTCCAGGAAGCTCGAATCGGCAACTCCCACAAGCTGCTGGTTCGCGCCCGCTGGATTGGTCAACGGCCCGAGGAAATTGAAGATCGTGCGCACCGCCAGTTCGCTGCGGACCGGCACGACGAAGCGTGTGGCCTGGTGGTGGGCGGGCGCGAACATGAAGCCGAAGCCGGCCTCCTCGATGCACTGCGCAACGGCCTCAGGCCCAAGGTCGATGCGCGCGCCGAGCGCCTCCAGGAGGTCGGCCGAGCCGGACGAGCTGGTCGCCGAGCGGTTGCCGTGCTTGGCCACGGCGCAGCCCGCTCCGGCCGCCACCAGGGCGGCCGTGGTGGAGACATTGAAGGTGCGCCGGCCACCACCGGTACCGGCCGTGTCGAGCAGGTCGTGGCGCTTGGTCGGCACATGTGCTGCCAGCTCGCGCATCGTGCCGGCCAGCCCGGCGAGCTCGTCGACCGTCTCCCCCTTCGTGCGCAGCGCGATCAGAAAGCCGGCGATCTGGGTCTCCGAGACATCGCCGTGCATGATCTCGGCGAGCACCTCGGCGGCCTCCTGTTGGCTCAGATCGCGCCGCGAGGCGACCGCGTCGATCGCGCTGGTGAGGACGGGATTGGGCATTAGTCGCGGAGGAAATTTCCGAGCAACAGCTTGCCCTCGTCGGTGAGCACCGACTCGGGATGGAACTGGACGCCCTCGGCCGGTAGTTCGCGATGGCGCAATGCCATCAGCACCCCGCCGCCGCGTGCGGTCGCTTCCAGACAATCGGGCAGCTCCTCATCGACGACAAGCGAGTGATAGCGCCCTACCTTCAGCGGCGAGGTGAGCCCAGCGAAGATCGTGCGCCCATCGTGCTCGATCGTGGTCGCCTTGCCGTGTACGGGCTCATGCAACTTGACGACGCCGCCGAACGCCTGGGCCATCGACTGGTGGCCAAGACAGACACCAAGCGTGGGGATGCGAGCTTCCGGCATGCGCCGGGCCACCTCCAGCGAGATGCCGGCCTCGTTGGGAGTACAAGGGCCGGGCGAGATCACACAGCGCTCGTATGAGTCGTCGAGCAGCTGCTCGACGGTGGCAGCATCGTTGCGCACGGCGCAGACCTCGGCTCCCAACTCGCCCAGGTACTGGACGAGGTTGTAGGTGAACGAGTCGTAGTTGTCGATGACGAGCACTCGCATCGCTAGGCCCGCCTTGCCCCACACGCAAGCTTGGGCGCACCGTATCTGCCCTCGATAGCGCGCATCCTCAAGCCCAATCCGGCTGTTCGCAGGCAAGCTCAACGGCGCGCAGCACCGCCTTGCTCTTGTTGACCGACTCCTCGTACTCGTACTCAGGCTTGGCATCGGCGACCGTCCCACCGCCAGCCTGCACATGCGCGACCCCGTCCTTGACGACGACGGTGCGGATGTGGATCGCAGTGTCGAGGTCGCCCGTATAGCTGAGGTAGCCGATCGCACCGCCATAGCCACCGCGCTTGGTGGACTCGAGCTCGTCGATTATCTGCATCGCGCGCACCTTCGGGGCTCCTGAGAGAGTGCCCGGGGGCAGCACCGAGCGCAGCGCGTCCATCGCGCCGACGTCCTCGCGCAAAGTGCCAGACACCGAAGAGACGATGTGCATCACATGGCTGTAGGTCTCGATCTCCATCAGCTCATCGACCGCGACGCTGCCGTACTCGCACACGCGTCCCAGGTCGTTGCGCCCCAGGTCGACGAGCATCACGTGCTCAGCGCGCTCCTTCTCGTCTTCAAGCAGCTCCTCGGCGATGCGTCGATCCTGCTCGGGGCTCGAGCCACGCGGGCGTGTACCGGCGATCGGGCGCGTGGACACGTGGCGTGCAGAGACGGTGAGCAACGGCTCGGGACTCGCGCCGGCGATCTGGAAATCGCCGAAGTCCAAGAAGTACATATAGGGACTTGGGTTGACGGTGCGCAGGCCTCTGTATATGGAGAACCCCTCGACGGGCACCTCCGCCGACCAGCGCTGAGAAGGCACGACCTGAAAGGCGTCGCCCGCATAGATGTACTCGACGATCCGCGCCACCATCGCTTCAAAGCGCTCGCGCGTCATGTTCGACTCGAAGCGCGGCGCCGCGCGCGCCCCAGCTTTCGCGCCAGACGGCACAGGACCGGCCAGGCATGCCCGCACTTCGGCGATCGTGCCCTGAGCGGCCTCGCGAGCCCGCTCAGGGTCCGGCTCGGCGTCCAGGTCGGCGTTGGCCACGATCGTGATCGTGTGCTTGAGATGATCGAACGCGACAAGCGCGTCGGTCAGCATCAGCGCCATGTCCGGCAGACCGAGCGCATCCGAGTTGGGCTCACCCAGCGGCTCCACGGTGCGTACCAGGTCATAGCCGAAGAAACCCACAGCACCCCCTGCGAACGGGAACCCACCGACACCGTCGGGCAACGGCGCCTGCCGGCAGTCAGCGACTGCAGCCGCCGCCGCGGCATATGGGTCCCCCGGATCGCCAAGCGACCAACGCAGCACCGAGCGCGGACGGAAGCCGATGAACGAGTAGCGGCCCATGCGCTGACCCTGCTCGGCCGACTCCAGCAGGAAGGCGGGCTCGCTCGGCGCCAATTCGCGCAGCTTCAGAAACGCGGAGACCGGCGTCTCGCAGTCGGCGATGAACGTTTCGTGCAGCGGGATCAGGTTGTAAGCGCCCGCCGCCTGCGACGGCGCCGCACTACCGGCGACGGCCATTGAGCACGCCCTCCGCGTCCGACAGCTCAAGGCCGCGGCTGTGAAGCAACACCAGCAGGTGATAGGCAAGGTCGGCAGCCTCTTCGGCGACCCGCTCGTCGGTCTCTTCGCGTGCGGCACGGGAGACCTCCTCGGCCTCCTCCATCACCTTCTCGCCGATGCGCTTGGGATCGTCAAGCAGCTCTACGGTGTAGGAGCCCGCGGGACGCTCGCTTGCGCGCTCGCGCAACGTGCGCTCGAGCGCCGGCAGCGTCTCATGCGGGGCAGGGGGCTCCAGCTCGCCGCGGTAGAAACAGCTGCGCTCGCCCGTATGGCAGGCCGGTCCGGCGGGCTCGACGAGCGCGAGCAGGGCATCGCCGTCGCAGTCGACACGCAGCGCTCGCACCGCCTGGGTGTTGCCGCTCGTGGCACCCTTGTGCCACAGCTCCTGGCGCGAGCGACTCCAAAGATGCAGCTCGCCGGTAGCGCGCGTACGCTCCAGCGCAAGCTCGTTCATGTAGGCAAGCGTCAGCACCTCGCCGCTGCTCCAGTCCTGCACCACGCATGGTACGAGACCGCGCTCGTCATAGATGAGGAGTTGCTCCACTTCGTCGGCTGCCGCTGTGCTCATCCGCCGAATTGTAGGTTGCAAGGGACATGGTCTCGTTGCTGGAGAGAAAGCTGATCGTCGTGACCGGCAAGGGCGGGGTCGGCAAGAGCACAGTTGCAAGTGCCCTAGGACTCGCCGCAGCACAGCGAGGGCTGCGCACGATCGTCGTAGAACTGGGCGCCCAGCGTCGTCTGCCTGACCTCTTCGCCGCCGATAAGACCGGACAAAATGGGCCCGACCTCGCGATGCGCTCAGGCGGCAGCGAGCACAGCCGTCGCGGACACCGGCCCGACCGCCACGATGGCGATGAGATCGAACTGCAGGAGGGCCTCTGGACCGTCTCGATCGACCCAGACCGCGCACTTGGCGAGTGGCTGCAAACACTCACCGGTCGCATCTCGGCTCGCCTGCTTACATCGAGCGGCACCTTCCAATACTTCGCGGCTGCGGCTCCCGGTGTAAAGGAGCTGATGAGCATGGTCAAGCTGCGCGAGCTGTGCGAAGAGCGAGGAGAGACCAAGAGCGGCTCGAGCGATTCAAGTCGTGAGAGACGGGGCCGAAAGGCCTATGACCTCGTCGTGCTAGACGCGCCCGCCAGCGGCCATGCGCTTGCGATGCTGCGCTCGCCGCAGACCTTCTCGGCAATCGTGCGCGTCGGGCCGCTGGCCGAGCAGGCGCAGGCGCTGCGCGAGCTGCTCGAAGATGCGCAGCGATCAGCATATGTCGCGGTAACCCACGCCAGCGAGATGGCCGTCACCGAGACGCTCGAGCTGGAGGAAGGCTTGCGCCGCGAGCTCGACCGCGACCTCGACGCGGTAATCGTCAACGGCACGATGCCAAGGCGGTTCACGCGCGAGGAGCTTGACCGGATTTCGGCTGCTGCGGCCGGCCAAAACCAAGGCGCAAGCGCAGCGGTCACGAGCTCGGCCGTGCATATGGCACGAACCATCAACGATCGTGCCCGCGTCCAGCTGGCGCAAATAGCCCGCCTGCGCCGCCAGCGGTTTGCCGGCGGCTCGCCGCCGGCTGTACTGACGGTACCTTTCGCGTTCGTCCCAGTCTTCGATCTCGATGCGGTGCGCCGAATAAGCGACCGGCTCGAGGGCAGGATCTGAGAGTCGGGACGGCCCGTCGTCCAGTCTTAGGTAATCCCCAGCCGATCCAGCAACCCCTCGTCCCCGCGCCAATCACGTCGCACGCGCACCGACAGGTCCAGGTGCACGTGACAGTCCAACTCGCGCTCGATCTCCTTGCGTGCGGCGGAGCCGATCGCCTTGATCATGCGTCCGCCCGCGCCGACGACGATCCCCTTCTGTGACTCGGTCTCGACCCACAGCAGTGCGCGCACCCGCACCAAGCCATCGCGCGGGCGTTCGATCTCTTCGACAATCGCCTCCACAGCGTGGGGCAGCTCTTGGAAGGTGCGTCTGATCGCCGCCTCACGCACCAACTCCGCAAGCAGCACCGACAGCGGCTGGTCTGAGATCGCCTGCGCAGAGAACATGAAAGGGCCTTGCGGCATCAGCTCTGCGAGGTGCTCCACAAGCTCACCTACACCCTTGCCGGTGCGTGCGGAGATCGGGAATATCTCGCCGTCGAGGTCAAGCTCAGCGGCAGCCGCCAGCACCGCAACGGTCGCGCCACGGTCGAGCCGGTCGACCTTGTTGATCGCGATCGTCACCGGTACATCCACCTCGGCGAGCGCCTGCGCGATGTAGCGGTCGCCGGCGCCGACCCCCTGCTCCCCGTTGAGCACGAGCAGCGCTGCATCGGAGCCCTCCAGTTCCAACCGCACCCGTCCAGCCATACGTTCGGTCAGCATGTCACGGGGACGCTGAACACCGGGCAGGTCAACGAGCACGATCTGCCACTGCTGCTCAGTGCGCACGCCGCGAATCGCCCGACGCGTGGTCTGTGGGCGATCGGAGACGATCGCGACCTTGCCACCGACGATCGCGTTGACGAGCGTCGACTTGCCCACGTTGGGACGGCCGGCCAGCGCGACAAAGCCGCTGCGCGTCACTGCTGCGTCCGGCTGCGTGGCTGCGTTGCTCACGAGTTGCCCCAGCGCATGATCTCGGCTTGCAGCGCCAACATCTCGCCTTCGTCTGTCTCGTGGTCCATGCCGACGAGATGAAGCGTGCCGTGCACGATCGCCTCGCCAACATCGCTCGTGAAGGCGGGACAGATCACGACATCGCCAAGCTCGCGTGGAACGCCTGCTCCGGGAGCGTGCGGATCGGCTCCATCGACGGGAAACGACAGCACGTCTGTGGGGCCGTCTTTGCGGCGGTGCTCTCCGTTTAGTTCAGTCATGCGCTCGGCGCCAACGAACTCGACGGCGAGATGTCCATCCTCTACGCCAGCCGATGCCAGCGCCAGTGCGCACAGACGCTGCACCCGCCACTGAGGAAGCGGCCCCGCGAGCAGTTGTGCGCCGAAGACCTCGACCTCGAGCATCGATGAGCGACTCAGGCTCGACGCTCAGCCAAACGCTGAACCACGACCTGCTCCCCGGCATCGTCGACCTCATCCAGGGCGCCCGGCCCGGATCTTCCGGAGGCGGGCCGCGCAGCAGGAGCCTCACGTCGCCCACGTCCGTCGTCGGTCGTGCGCCTGCCGTGCTCGTCATATGCCTCCACGATCCGCTGCACGAGCTTGTGACGCACCACGTCCTCGCCGCCGAAGCGCACGAACTCGATGCCCTCGATCGCATCGAGCACCTCTCCCACCACAACGAGACCCGAGCGTTGCTCGCGTGGCAGATCCACCTGGGTGATGTCACCTGTGACGACCATCTTGGAGCCAAAGCCGAGCCGTGTGAGGAACATCTTCATCTGCTCGGGCGTGGTGTTCTGAGCCTCATCGAGGATCACAAACGAATCGTTGAGCGTACGCCCACGCATGAACGCGAGTGGCGCGATCTCGATCACGCCACGCTCCAGATGCTGGGAGACCTTCTCCGGATCGAGCATGTCGTGCAGCGCGTCGAACAGGGGTCGCAGATAAGGGTCCACCTTCGCCATCAAATCGCCAGGCAGGAAGCCGAGTCGCTCGCCGGCCTCGACGGCGGGACGGGTGAGGATGATCCGATTGACTTCATGGCGCGAGAGCGCGGCGGCGGCCATCGCCACGGCCAGGAACGTCTTGCCGGTGCCTGCTGGCCCAACGCCAAACGTCACTGTGCTCGAGCGAATCGAGTCGACGTAGCGCTTCTGATTGACGGTCTTGGGCGCGACGCTCAGGCTGCGATGCCTCCACACGATGTCCTCCAAGACACGCGCCGGCGATTCATGCGCATCGAGCGCGCCCGTCACTGCGGCGATCGTGCCGGGCGCGACCTGATGGCCGCGGCTGATCAGTTCGGAGAGCTCGTGTATGACCCGCTCGCCCATGCGCGCATCCTCCTCGGAGCCCTCGAGCGTGAGTAGGTTGCCGCGCAGGAACACCTTGCAACGCAGATGTCCCTCCAGCGCGCGCAGCACAGAGTCCTGGGTGCCCGCCAGCTCGGCCGCGACCTCGCCCGGCAGCTCGATCTGCGTCCTCATCCCCCGAGCGCCGACCTGACCAGGCTCGAGACCCGCTTGCCATCGGCGCGCCCATCGACAGCCGCCATGACACTCTTCATCGCCTGGCCCATGTCCTTGGGCGACTGCGCGCCGCTTTCGGCTAGGGCCCGCTCGACGATCGCCTGGAGCTCAACGTCTGAGAGCTCGGCCGGCAGGTAGGAGCCGATCAGCTCCCCCTCGGCCTCCTCGCCGCTAGCAAGATCCTCGCGTCCACCATCTCGAAACGCCTTGGCTGCCTCCAAGCGCCGCTTACGCTCACGCCGCAGCACGGCCAGCTCGTCGCCGGAACCGTCCTTTTCGGCCCTCTGCAGCTCGGAGAGGACCATGCGTAGAGCGCCGACACGCTGCTTCTCGCCAGCACGCATCGCGCTCGTCAGGTCTTGCTTGACGTCATCGAGAATCGTCATCCTCGACTCAGGATACGCCGAGTAGGCGAGACTTTTGTATCGATTCATCGCTTTCGCCCGGTTGGCATGGCCGCTGGATCGGCATGCCGGGCGTCGCCGCAACCCCGCAATCGGCAGAATGGGTGGCGATGAGCGCATCCGTCTATCGCGACGCACTCGCTCCATTCCTTGCGGATGGCGAACGTCTGCGACCTGCCGGAGCGGAAGTCTTCGACGCGCACACCCATCTCGGACTGGACGAGGACGGCCGCTCGCTTGACCTTGAGACACTGCTCTCCCAGCTCGATGCCGCCGACGCGCGCAGGGCCTGCGTGTTCCCTCTACACGACCCCGAGCGCAGGCCTTCCTACAGCCTGCCCAACGACCGCGTGCTGCAGTGGGCCGGCGAAAGCGCGGGACGTCTGATCCCGTTCTGCCGGCTCGATCCCGCCGAAGCCCCCGTCGTCGAGGGAGAGCGCTGCATCGCCAAGGGCGCTCGCGGCATCAAGCTGCACCCGCGCGCGCAGGCCTTTGCTTTCGACAGCCCCGAGATGGAGGCCATCTTCAAGTTGGCCAGCGAAGCGAGCGTGCCGATCCTGATTCACGCGGGGCGCGGCATGCCCCCGATCGCCGACGGGCTGGCCGACCTTGCATTGCGCTACCCCGACGCAGTGCTGATCCTCGCCCACGGCGCGATCTGCGACCAGGGCATCCTCACCTCGCGCTTGGCCGACCATCCGGGTGTCCTCTACGACACGTCGTGCTTCTTTCCGATGGACCTGATCGAGCTGTTCGCACGCGTGCCGGCCGAGCGCATCGTGTTCGCCTCGGACCCGCCGTACGGACTCACCGCCAGCGGCCTATATCTCGCGCTGCGCGTCGCCGCCCACGCGGGACTCGACGAGCAGGCAATCGGCGCTGTGATCGGTGGGACGATGGCCGGGCTCGTCGACGGTCGCGGCCTGCCGCCTGTCTCTGCGCCGCGCGGCAAGCACCAGATCACCATGCAGGGCCGGCTTGCGCGCGCCTACGGGTACGCGAGCCTTGCCGGTCCGGCAATGTTCGCGGGAGCCGTCGAGCAAGCGCAGGGCATGCTCGACCTGGCAATCGCCGTGTGCCGCGACCCCGACCCAGGAGAAGTCGGCGAGGCGCTCGAGGAGATCGGCGCCGGCCTGATCGCCGCGCGCGCTCTGCTCCAGAGCGAGGAAACCCTGCGGCCGGCGCTTGACCTGCTGTTCAGGGCGGTGGCCCGCGCGGCTACGGACTTGCCCGCCGGCGAGTCAGCCACAGCGCCGACCACTCTCCCTGCTCGAGACGGGCTCGCTCGCTCAGGCCAAGGCGTCTAGCGAACACTTCGGCCACCTCGTCGGCCTGCTCGCGCAACAGCCCGCTTGCGATCAGATCCAGACGCGCAGGCAGAGCGCAGACGTCTGGTTGGACCATCTTCTCTACCAAGTCGATCAACAACGGTCTCAGCAGATTGGCGAGCACCACCTGCCCGTTTGCAGCTCCGCCGCGATCGGCTGTGGACGCGGCGTTGAGCACTATCGGCACGCCCTTCAAATCCCCATCCCCGACAAGCCAGGGCAACGACTCGCGACGCAGGTCAAAGCAGCGAGCCTCCAACTCGACGTCGTTGACGGCCGCGTTGGCGAGAATCGCGCGAACGCTCTCGCGGTCGTTGTCGAGTGCCAGCACCGGGCGATATCCAAGCTTCAGTGCCGCGATCGCCAGCACCCCCGAACCGGAGCCGACATCGAGCACGGGATCGCGGGCGCCCCCAGTGGCGGCGAGCTCCAGCAGCAGCTCCAGGCACATGCGTGTGGTTGCGTGTGCGCCGGTGCCAAAGGCCTGCGCGGGATCGATCACGATCTCAAGCGCATCGGGGCGATCGCTTGGCGCCTCCCACGGTGGTCTCACGAAAAGGCAATGCCCCCCGCGCGTGCGGGGGGCATCCTCCGCGGAAATACCCCCACCCCGTCCACCGTCCTCTTCACCCCAACCACGCTGCATATGCGGGTCTGCCGTCGCAGAAGCATCCCCATCCCCTCTCCACCCACGCTCGCGGCGAGCATCTGCCGCCCGAGCTTCGATCAGCACCGGCTGATGAAACTGCTTCCAGCGCTCAGACCAATCATCGGCGACCTCGCTGGTAGAGATCTCCACCAGCGCACCCCCCACGGCAGCCCGCACGTCGGGCAATAGCGGCAACTCGCCCGGAGCGCCGTAGACGGCGTATTCGACCATCCCGTCTCCCCCATCCTCTGCTTGCAGCTCGATCTCCTCGACGCCACTGGGCGCAAGCTCGAGCAGATCGGCAAGCACGAACTCGGCGTCGCTACGCCGTACGCGTAGCGCCAGCCGGATCACAGGCGCGGCACGCGATGCACCGAGCCGCTCACGCCGCTTGGTGGCGCAAAACGCGACGTAGCTTCCCGAGCATCGACTCCTCCGAGCGCAGGTTCTCCTCGGTAAGCGTCTCGCTCAACTGCCCGAGCAGATCACGCTGGGTCTCGCTGAGACGACGTGGGATGAGGACATTGACGACAACGCGCAGGTTGCCGCGACGCCCGCCGCGCAACGAGGGCATCCCCTGTCCGCGCACCGTGAGGATCTCGCCGGGTTGGGTACCTGCAACTATCTCAATCGGTACCACACCGTCGAGTGTGGGCACCTCGAGCGTGGCCCCGAGCGCCGCAAGCGGGGCGGCGACGTCGAGTGCAGTGATCAGGTCGTCACCTTCGCGAACGAAGCGCTCGTCGGCACGCACACGTACGAGCACGTAGAGGTCGCCGGCGGGAGCACCGCGCTCACCGGCGTGCCCGCGCCCGCTCACGCGGATTCGCTGTCCGTCATCGATGCCCGCGGGGACCATGACCTGCTCGCTGCGCTTGACCGCCAACTGTCCGCGGCCGCGGCAGGTGCCACAAGGCTCGGTCGGCACGCGTCCGTCGCCGTGGCAAACGTCGCAGAGGCTGGTGCGCATCATCTGACCGAAGGGAGTGCGCATTACGCTCTGCACCTGGCCGACCCCCTCACAGCGCGAGCAGCGCTCGATCGGGGTACCGGGCTCGGCACCATTGCCGTGGCAATGATCGCAGCGGTCGATCGCGTCGTAGGAGACATCGAGCTTGGCGCCGACTGACGCTTCGAGCAGCGTCATCTCCACAGCCACGGCGATATCGCCACCCAGGGCAGACCCAGCGCTTGAGCCACCACCTCCGAAGAAGGCGTTGAACAGGTCGCTGATAGAGCCAAAGGACTCGAAGTTCGGAGCATACCCTCGAGAGCGCAGGCCCTCGTGTCCGTAGCGGTCATAGGTGGCACGACGCTCAGGGTCGGAGAGGATCTCGTTTGCCTCCGCTGCCTCGCGGAACTTCTCTTCGGCCCGGGGATCGTGGGCATTGACGTCCGGATGCAGTTCACGGGCGAGCTTGCGAAATGCCTTCTTGACCTCTTGCTCACCGGCATCGCGAGCTACGCCAAGCACCTCGTAGGGGTCGCGGGGAGTGGTCGCGCTCATCGACTGGCCATCGCTTTTCCTCAGCGCTCCGCGTACGCATCTTCGACGAAGCGCGAGAGCTCGTGGGCAGCCTCGCGCACAGTGGCGATCGCGCCAGCGTAGTCCATGTGCACCGGCCCGATCACCGACACGGCTCCGAGCTTACGGCGTGCGACACCGTAGCCTGCTGCGACGAGCGCCAGCGAGCGCATCGCGGGAATCTCGTTCTCGCGGCCGATGCGGACATAGACATCGGACTCCCCGAGCGCGGCACGCAGTACGCGCAGCAGGGCCGCGCGACGCTCGAGCATGCTCATCAGCTCGTTCATCCCGGTGAGATCGCCGATCGCCTGGCTGGAGAGCAGGTGCGCGGTTCCGTCTACGTAGAGCGTATCCTCGGTCTCGGATTTGATGCTGCCAAAGGCGGGCGCGAGCCGATCGACGAACGCACGCTCGCTGGTGCCAAGACTTGGATCATCCAGGCGCTTGGAAAGCATCCGTGCACCGAGCCCGAAGCCGACGAGTCGCTCGTTGAGGTATTCGCCGGCCCAGCTCACAAGCCCCTGGTCCACGGGTCCGCCGAAGCTGGTGAGCAGCTTGGAGACGCCGCCGGTCGAGGTGATGACGACGACCATCACGACCTGGGGTTGCAAGGCGAGCACCTCTATGTGGCGGATCTTGGCGGTGTCGAGCGCCGGCGCAGAAACGACGGCCAGCAGGCTCGTCACCTGCGAGATCGCGACGCTTGTCAGACGCATCGCCTCCTCGACCTCGCTGCGGGTCAACGACAATGCCAACGGGCGCACAGGCGCAAGGCTTTGACCGGTGTCGAGCATCCTGTCGACCACATAGCGGTGCCCTGCGTCGGTGGGTACACGCCCAGCGGAGGTGTGCGGATGTGCAAGCAGATCGTGCTCCTCCAGCAGGGCAAGCTCGTTGCGCACGGTCGAGGGTCCGCAATCGAGGCTGGGGTCGGCGGCGATCGCCTTGGAGGCCACCGGTTGGCCGCTGTGCAGGTAGTCCTCCACCACCTTGCACAGGATGAGCTCCTGTCGGGGGGTAAGCATGACCGTGATTCTAGGGTCTGTGCCTGCGGTCTCTTGGCGCCCTTGCGAATCGGCTGGCCGCTGGTCGCCTGCGACGATCGCGCCGCACCCAATCGTGGAGCGGCGCGATGTCGTGTTCTCAGAACTGCAGCTCGGCCTCGGCGTTACGGATGATCTGGTTGCCGGCCTGCTCGGCGACCGTGTCCACGATCACATGGCCATCTGACGCCTCGCGCACGGTGCCGGTGACGACAACCTCCTGCTCCGGCACGCCCATGCCACGAAACTGGACCGACAGCCGCTTGAGTGTCGCCGGACCACCCGCTGCCTCGGTCTGGGCGCGCGCGACCTGTGCCATCGACCACAGACCGTGCAGGATGCGCCCGGGCAACCCAACGGCTTTGGCGAACTCCTCGTCGATGTGAATCGGGTTGAAATCGCCCGAAGCCCCGGCATAGCGGTTGGTGAGGTACTTGTCGGGGGTGACGCGCACCTCGGGGATCTGCGCTCCAGTTGAAAGATCGGCCATGACTCAAACTCCTCGGACGATGTTGGTCCAGGTTCCGCGGCAGACCTGCTCGCCGCGCTGGTTGACGGAAACGGACTCGAACACGTAGTAGCCGCGGCCGTCTCGTTCTGAGATGTCCTTGACGGAGGCGGTGGTGGTGATCTCGTCGCCCGCGACGACCACCGGCCCCCACTCGAACTCCTGCCCGCCGTGAACCATCATCGCGAAGTTCATTTCCACCTCAGGATCGAACAGCGATGGCGCAACCGATGGGGAGCTGTAGACGACAGCGAACATCGGCGGGGCCACGACGTCGGCGTAGCCGGCGTCGCGAGCGGCTTTCTCGTCGAGATGCAGCGGATTGGTCTCACCGACCGCGCGGGCGTACTCCTTGATCTTCTCGCGACCCACGGCATACGTGGTGGGCTCGTATTTCTTTCCGATCGCTTTGGTGTTGACTGGCACCGGGGAGGGCTCCTTGTCGGATTGGAAGGATTGGCAGGGCTCACTGGTGGAGCCGCGCGGCAGTTTAGACCCTTCGTTTATTGATCGACGAAACCCGTCGAGCGAGTCTTTAGGTTTCTTAAACACAAAAAGCCGTCCAGGACGTCTTTGGCGGGATCCCGCTGTCGTTGTGGACGTCGACGGCGGGATGTCCGTGGTGACATCCCGCCGTGCTGAACGCTCGATCGGACCAATCGGTCCGTAGCTAGAAGACGAGGTCGTCTTCGATGCCAGAGCCAACGCCGACGAGCTCACTCGCGTCTGCGCTCTCGCTCTCGCGCTCGCTCGAAGCCTCGAGCGAGCCCTCGTCGTCGGAAGACCCGCCAGGGCCGGCTTGACCGCCACGACCGTCGAGGAACTGGACGCTCTCAGCGACGATCTTGACCGCCTGCCGTTTGCTGCCCTCGGTGGTTTCCCACTCGTGCCAGTCCAGGCGCCCGTCGATCGCGACGCGACGGCCACGGCTCATATAGCGGTGGACCGATTCGCCGGTGAGCCCGAAGACGCTTACGTCGAAGAAGTTGGGCTTCTCCGCGTAGTCGCCGGCGGAGGTCTTGCGGGTGGCGTTGCAGGCGACGCGCAGCTCGCAGACACTGCTGCCCGACGGGAGCGCTCGCAGCTCGGGATCGCTGGTGAGACGCCCGACGAGCACGACGCGGTTGATGTTCGAGTAGGACATGGTGTTCTCCTTTGCTGTTGGCTCGCCCTGTTGACGAAGGTAGGCCCCGCTTGGGACGGTTCTTTGTGCACGAATGCCAAAACCTCGTTTCAGCCCTATTCGACGGGCTAAATTCGTCGGCAAAGACCCCCTCGACCGCGGCCAATCAGCCAACGAGGTGCGTGTCCTGGGCTTGCAACGAGTCGAGTGGCACGATCACCACCTGCTCGAAGGCACGAACCTTCGTCACGGCTCGCCGGAGCGCTCGCTGCACGTCCTCGGGCGCGAAATAGATCACCCCGGAAATCGTGCGACAACGCGCCCAGGCTCGACATATCTCAACGAGTCGCTCTGGAGACTTGATCGTCAACTCGACCTCGACGGCGAGTGGCAGACCACCGTCGGGATCGAGCGGGCATAGAACGAGATCTGGGCGGTGGAGACGACCCTGCGCCCCATGCGATGTGGCGAGCTTCGCGCTGGCGAGCGGGTGTCCCCGCTCGCGCTCGTCACGACGCAGCTCACGCTCGCCGATGAGGCGATGGTGTGGATAGCGGCGCTCCAGCACGGCTGCCGCTGCGGCACACATCATCAGGTGGTTTGCGTTGGAAGGGCTCACCGCGCAGATCTGAATGCCGCGTATCTCGCAGGCCCGCAATCCGGCACGGGTGATCGTGAACAATGTGGGCCGTCCTGAGAGCGGACGCACGCTTGCAAGCAGCTTGCGCCGCCGCGCTGCCAGGAGCTTCGAGCGCGCCGAGGCAATGCTCACGCCCGTGCGCTGGGCGAGAGCCTCGGCGGTGACTGCTCCAAGCGAGGCCGTCCAACGCGCGATCTCGATTTGCTCATGAGTTGGTGGTCGATCTTGTTGCCTCATGGGGTCCTCCTGTCTGTCTTGGGGATTGGTGGGTCTCGGGGATGTACGTACGTGGAGGCTTTTCTTGGGGATTGGATGGGTCTTGGGATGGATGTGGGAACTTTTCTTGGGGATGGGATGGCTATCTGGTGAGCAGGCTGCCGGTGGGTCGATCGACCGAGGAGAAGACCTCGACAAAGCGGGCCGAGGCACCTCCGCCCAGTTCGATTACGGCAGCCCAGCCCGGCAACAGGTCACGCATGTCCTCGGATGCCAGTAGCGGCCTGGTCGAACGCGTACGCGTCCAGCGCCCATCGCTTGTGTGCGTGGCACGCCACACGCCGCGACTGCCGCCGAGCCGACCGATCAACTCGGCCGACTCGGGCACGACCTGACGGTGGGCGACGATTGCCGAGAGGTTGCCCAGGACCTGCTCCAACAACTGCTTGCGTCCTTCTAGACGCAGGTCGGAGAGCTCCTGGGTTCCCAGCAATAGGTTCAGACCAGCCGATCTCGCCCTGCCGAACAGGTGCACGACCTGCTCGGCCGCGATGGCGGCGAACTCGTCGATCACCACCACCGTGGGTATCGGGTATGCCTGCAGCGCGGCCATCGTCGTTTGCAGGTCCTGCACGATCGCCACGCCGAGCATGCGAGCCAACAGTGGCAGCGCGTCTGCTTTCAGGTTGAAATACACGACCGCTCGCTCTTTGACAGCGCCGAGCAGATCGAATATCTGGGCGTCAACCGTCTCTGGGTCGAGCCAGGGCGCGACGTCTGACTCGGCCATGATCGCCAGTCTGTCGCGCACGCCACCGAGATCGGTGCGTTGGCGCGCGCCCAGCGACTCCAGGTAATCGAGGGTGGCATCCGCTTGCGCTTCGGGAAGCGTCCTTGCCAGCACTTCCAACTGTGCCGGGTCGAGCTGCTTGACGAGTGCCGGCAGGCTCACTGTGGCGCCGGCGCCACGCAGCGCACGCACGGCGTAGCCGAGATAGCGCTGCGCTTGGCGTTGGTAGTGGGGCTCAGTGAAACGCTCGCCCGCCAGCGCCTTGTCGGCGATCTCACTGGCGCCACCGTGACCGAATGGGTTGTAGACCGATGGGCCGGTAGGCGTCCATTCGATGAACTTGCGTCCGGCGAGGTGGGCCGCCTCGACCAGATGCGAGCGCATGCGGGTATCCCCCTTGGGATCGATCACGACCGCACCGAGTCCTGCCTCGATTGCTCGAGTCGTAAGCCATGTCTCGGTAATCGTCTTTCCCGAGCCGGTGGCGCCCACGATCAGGATGTGCTTGCCGCCGCTGTTGCTGCCGAGCGGGATCGCGAGCGTCTTGCCGTCTTCGGCACGTCCAACCGGGACGCGCTCACCGCGCAGGGAAGTCCAGGCGGAGAGGTGGACGATCCGCTCGAATAGCCGCCGTGCGAGCGTATATAGCGCGTGGCTCGGACCGCGGCGCTTACGAGCGATCTCGGCTAGATCGGCGCCGGCCATGAGGTCCTCCGCGTGCCAGTGGCGACCGCGTACGCCGGCGCAGACGGCGGCAGCGGCGAGCGTACTTGCCCAGCCGGCCAATATCGAATGAGCGAACAGAGCGACCGGAAACGCACAGGCCGCCCATGTCCAACGTAGATGACGCCGGCGCATGACACGCACGACGAACAGGCCCAACGCGACGCCGATCGCGATGTGGACAGTCGTAGAGCAAAGCCATCCGACCGGTTCGCTCAAAGGTTGCAGTGGATTGGCTAGGGCTTCGTTGGTGTACTGAGATGCGGACATGAGCCGCTCCTTTCTTGAACCGGCTCTCGCCGGCCGTTGTGGTCAACGAGAAAGCGGCGAGCCGATGGCCCGCCGCGGTGCTGCGTTGGCATGCGGGCTCCAGGAGCCCGTCAAGATGTGTTCAGAACGTCTGGAAGCGTTTCTAGACGAGGCGGTAGCCCACGCCCCAGACGTTCACGACAAAGCCATCGCCACCGACCGCATCGAGCTTGCGACGCAGGCGGCTGGCGTGACTGTCGAGCGTGCGCGCACCCTGATCGGTGTGGTGGTTCCAGATAGCGCGCAACAGTTCGCGCTTGGAGCAGACAGTCGTCGGCTTGCGAGCCAGGTACACAAGCAGCTCGTACTCGAGGCGGCACAATTCGACCTCGACTCCGGCAAAGCTGACGGAGTGCGCCGCGGTGTCGATCGCGAGCGAACCGACCGACATGGTCGGAGCCTCGACAGCGTCCTCGGCGCGTCGCAGCAGCGCCCGCAGGCGGGCACGCAGCTCCAAATAGGAAACGGGTGCGGCGATGAAGTCATCTGCACCCGCGTCGAAGGCACGCAACAGCTCGAGCTGGCCGGCGCCTGAACCGATTGCGATCACCGGCAGGCGTGCATCCCAGTGCCCTCGAGTGCCACCCGCCTCATCGGCGCCACGGATCTCCTCCAGCAGGTCGAGTGCACCGCGCAGCGGTTCGAACTCGCCAAGGACGACCACACGGACACGGTGCATCCGCGCGAGGGTGCGTGCGTGCTCCGCTCCGCTGGCGAGCACTGCTTGGAAGCGGTCGGCGCGCAGCTGCTCGACGAACTCGCGAGCGAGCGAGCTATCGGATTGAACAAACAGGATCGCGGCCTCCCGCCGACCGCCGTCAACCTCGATGGAGGGGTCCGATCGATCACGCTTGGCCTTCACTGGAGTTCGACCTCGCGTGGACTGATGCGCAGGCCCTTGCGCGCGATCGAACCGAGCACTTCGCTATGGATCCATGGCGTTATTGCCTTCTCGCCGCCTTCGGGCATGGTCCCAATGCGTCGTGCGAGCCAGCTCGTCTCTCCGCTGACTTTGCCGCGGCGATCGCGCTTGACCACGCCACAGCGCAACGAAATCTCGCTCATGCTGATACCACCGCGATCGACCGCGTCAAGGACGGCTTCGCGCAAGCGGCGATTGAGCACGACTGGGCTGCCGTCGAGGCGCTCCAGTTCAGAGCGCATACGAGTCACCGAGACGCTGCGGTCGTTGTCGTACAGTGCGATCGCCTGCTTGGCGAGCGTGCGCATCGGCTCGTAGCTTTCGACGGCGCCAATGACCTCGCGCAAACTGGCCTGCTGCCAGCAGCGATCGTTGCCCTCGGCGGCACCTCGACACCAGCGCATCTGCAGGATGCAGCGCTCTCCCTGGACCGGCGAAAGACGGTAAAGGTCGCCGTCGCGGCCTGCTACGAGCGCATCCCGGATATTCAGGTCGTGCCGAATAGCACCCGCTTCGAGGGCCAGCGGAGAGATTCGCAGATCCTCTGGGTGCATACGCCGGCACCAACGCCCCTTCGCGTCTTGGAGGTAGTGGTTGCAGACGAGCTCTGCATTGCCCTGCGGCTCGTCGGCAGCGAGGTGAGCGATGAGCCTGCGGTCGCAGAGCGTTTCGGCATCGCGATCCAGCACGAGCACGCTGCCGCCCTGTCCAGGGAGTGCGATCAGGTCCCGAGCGCGGCCCTGCTCGTCGTGGTAGCCGGCAAGCCGAATGCTTGTCGGGGTCTCCTCATGGTGGGCTGGGTGGTGCGAGGGCAACGGACGCGACCGGACATGGGGACTACGACGCGGGAAAGAACCGCGCCTTGTGAGCTGTGCAGATGAGATGGCGGACGACATTGAGCGCTCCTGACGGTCTGGGCGGCGCCATGTTTGGCGTGGGCCTGGTTGTGCTGATGCACGCGCCTTGTAGGCGTACTTCAGCGCGTCGTCAAGTGCTGGGGGCGGTGCCGATAGCGGCGCAGAGAGGTAGTCCGAGGCCCCCTTAAGGGGTCCTCGGAGCGCACTCTCACCGGCGCGAGTCGGTCACGAAAGTTGGCCGAGAATCGCTCAGCTCTAGATCTGCGAGAGCGATAAACATGCGTCCACCAACTCCCGAGGAGGACGGGTTGTCTCTGACTCTCGCCAAGAAACGAAATCCAAATCGGCGACACACGCCGGAATGCTCACGGAGGAAGGGAAAAGAAGAACATGCAACTTAGCGCCTGCGGGCAAAGGCCCACAGCAACGATGGGCGCCGGCCGAACTGTTTTCGCAAGCGACGGCGACTGCACGGCGTCAACCCCAGCCTGCTCGACCAATATCTGAGAGTGTGGTGCAGTCGCCTATGCGCTCGGCATCCGGGTGACTGCACAAGTCCCTCTCACCCACGTTAGGCGACTGCAGCCAGGGGTATCGAGACTGCAGCAGAGGCCCGGCAGACTCGTGAGCGTTCAGACGCCACGTTTAGCCTACTTTGCTCCCTGACAAGAGCTAGACGCAGCAGTGAGCAGTTCGCATGAATCGGTCCGGATAGTCACAATGTTGGTTAGTGGACAAGAGCGAGGGACGCAAAGCGAATTCTCCATCGGCCGGCCGAGCCCCGGCCCGCAGGGCTCGAAAGGGCAAGCGAACCATGGCTGATCCTCGTGCCCGGATGATCGAGGCGATGCTCACGAGCGTCGGCGAGCAAGGCTACGCCGCGACCGTCGTTGCCGACGTGATCGCCAAGGCCGTGGCCTCTCGCAAGACCTTCTACGAGCACTTCGAGGACAAGCACGCCTGCTTCTTTGCGATGAGCGAAGAGATCATCGACGAGTGGGTGGCACGCGTGGAGCGCCCCGAGAGCACTTCAGAAGATGGTCACGAGGCGATCGATGCGCTCGTCGACGAACTCTTCACCCTCTCGCTCGAGAGTCCAGCTTCGCTGAGGGTAATTGCGGTCGAGCTGACGGCGGCCGGGCCGGCAGGTATAGAGCGCCGTGAGCGGGCGCTCTACAGACTCGCACAGCCGCTACGTCGTGCGCTCGGCGAGGAGTCGGGCGACATCGATTTGCTAGCGAGGACAATCGTCGGTGCGATCCTACGTATCCTCTACGCTCGCGCTCGACGTGGAGCACGCGTGCGTCGCCCGCGTCGAGGCGCCTTGCTGGCACTCGTACCAGCAGTGTCGACTTGGGCCAGTTCATACGTTTCGCGCACCGGCATCGCGCTTACTCCGAGCCACATCGGCGAGCAGAGTTCTACAGTCCCGGTGGGCGGGCGCGCTCCGGGTACGTTGTCGCTCGGCTCGCGATCGATCGAGCGCCGCGGGCTACCGCGAGGCGAGGGCAACGTGTCACGCAGCTTCGTTGTGCACAACCAGCGCGAGCGAATTCTGGATGCGCTCGCGAACTTGGCGGCGGCGAAGGGCTTCGGAGCCACCACGATTCCCGAGATCGTCCAAGAGGCCGCCGTGTCGGTGCAGGCGTTCTACGAGCATTTCTCTGGCAAGGAGGATGCTTTCTTGGTGGCCTACGAGCTTGGGCACCGTAAGGCGCTTGCGATCGTCGAGCGTGCTTACGAGGCTCAGGAGGACTGGCCAACGGCGGTCCGTGCCGGGACTGCGACGTTGCTCGAGTTCCTTGCAGCTGAGCCCGCGTACGCGCATCTTGCTCTGATCGACGCTTTGACGGCCAGCCCGAAGGCGGCGGCCGTGGCACACGACGGGATGAACGCGTACGCCTGGATGTTTGAGCCCGGGCTGGAGCCAAACCTAAACAGCAATCCTCCCACGGCCGTCGTAGTCGAGGCGACGGCCGGGGCACTGCTCGAGCTCTGTTTCGTTTACGTGGCCGCCGAGCGAACGCGAGAGCTACCCAGCTTGAGCGAGTTTGCCGCGGAGATCGCTCTACGCCCGTTTGCGGACGTAAATGTGCACTGAAGCACACCGCACTTCATCCGACCAAATCGAGGATTGTAGCGTTTGTTCAGTGGCTCTTTTGTAATCACGCGTGAATGATGCCGACATGGTTGAAACTGAGCAGACCGAGATCGACAAGCAGGTCGTGGCATTTGGGGAGAACCTGCGCCGCGCCCGCAAGCGTGCTCGGCTCACACAGGTAGAGCTCTCGAAGGCGGCGCCACTCGACCGGGCTGCGATCAGTCGCCTGGAGTGTGGGGAGCGTGCTCCTGATTTGCCTACCCTGTTGCGGATTTGCGCGGCGCTTGGGATCGAGCCGAGAGATATGTTGCGCGGCATCGGTCCGACGGTCTCCCCCCGTGGTGTGCCCAAGGGAGCACATGCACAGGCGAGCACGAACGGGCATGGCGGACGATTTGGAGCGAACCTCAAGTGGGCTCGAATCCGTGCAGGCATTTCACAGGAGCGACTCGCGCTCGATGCCAAAGTCGATCGCGCGGCGATCAGCGTCTATGAGAACGGCGGGCGCGAACCGAATTTGCGCACAGTATTGAAGCTTGCGTTCAAGCTCGAGGTCCGTCCCGCACTGCTACTCGACGGAATCACGCCATAAACACGCCGTAAAGCATCAATTTAGGGGTCTCGCGTGACGCCATGACTCAGGTCAGGCCATGTCGCCACGCGAGACCAGTACTCCAACGCGAGGAGAGGAACGCCGCGCCAGAGTTCGTCCGAGAGCCACGGCGGGGGTTACCACGGCCATCCGAACCCTCTTCCCTTGTCCGCCCATTCGGTTCCCGGGAAGTCTTGTGTATCTCCTCCACCCTCGATGAGATCGATTTCTCCGCACTTCTACTACAGCCCGATTTCACGTCAACAAACCGTACGAACCACCGAGAGATCATTCCGGATCTCCGATCAAACGTGATAGTCGCACAATGCTCGACTGGTGTCAAGATGCCCACGATGGAAAGTCTTGCTTGTCCTGCACGAGGGCCGGCCGGGTCTGCAACTGCGGCCGGGAGGCCTCCTCCGACTCTGCACTCGCGCCCCAAACCGGCCCTCTGTGAGGGTTGGTCAGCCGCTGGGACGCTAGTCCGCAAGACGTCCCGGGTAACCACGCCGTCGCGCGCTGACGACGGCCCAAGCATGCTTAATCAGGTGGTCTTTGTCAAATCTCTAGAGGTAGTTCCATTCTGCTGTTTCTTACTAGAGGCCAAGACGTTGCATAGGACAGAGTTTTCCATTTGCGCAACTCGTCTGCCTCGAGTACGCAGCTGGATAGACGCGAGGAGGACCGACTGGGGCCGAACCGATCCGAGAGGCTTCCTCCGACGGTACGACCACGCCAGCCGGCCCTCCAGGGATGGTTGGCCCAGGGCCGGGACGCCCCGTTCTCAGGTCAGAGATATTCCCGACTCCGTGTCGTTCAGACCCGTCGGACGGGTCCGGACGGCATTGTTGGGCACCTGGGTGACGGTGTCAAGAGAAGTATCGAAGTCCTCACAAATTGTTTCCGATGGGGATACCGTATCCCGTCAGATGGTAAAATCTCGATGATTCTGATTTGGTAGGATCTGATTTAGCAGGATCCTTCCTGAAGGGAAAAGCCGGTTCAACCGACTTAGTCCTTGGCCCGACCGTAAATATCACATGACTCGATCAATGGCTCTCGCCTACGCGGATCGCCACCCGTCGCAATCCGCACCTCTGGTGGCAGAGCTGGAACTTGCCAGCCTTGCAACAGGGCCTCATGGGCGTCACGCTCAGCAGCAAACAAGATGTTGGTGCGTCCTTGATACTCCCAATCTTGGGGATACTCGCCGGCGTAGGCGCGGCATGCTGTCAGTATCTTGTCGGCTCGCCTGACGCACTCGCGGGCGCGGGCGCGATCTCGGCATACGAACACCACAATCGGCAGCTTGACGCCCGCGCGCGCATAGCGCCCGAGATTGGCCGACCAGCCTGCGAGGAAGTGGTCATAGCGCTCGACCTTCGCCGCAGCGACACCCTCGGGCAGACGATCGTCGAACTCGACCAGCAACTCCTGACCGCCCCTGCGAAGCAGCGTCGCGTCGGGCCTGATGCTCTGGAAGCGCTCGACCTCGAACCTGCTGCCCTCCTCGGTAGTGCGCATGAAGTCATGGGGAGCGCGACCACCGGGAAGGCAGAGATCCTCGAGAGCCAACATTGGGCCGTCGCCTGACTTCGAGCGCTTCTGCGGGGAGATCACAGACTCCTCGGGGCCTCTCAACTCCAGACGCTCCGAAAGAGCCCGCTCGACGGCAAGCGTCCAGCCCGCAACGCGAACATCGTGGCGCGCCTGTCGCAGCAGTTGATCGTCTGTTTGGTGTTTGGATGAGGGGATGGTTGGGTCGTTCCTGTCGGAGACCCCTCCGGGGAGAAACCGACTGGCGGTCAGGTGGCCGCGCACAATCAACAACTCGCGTCCCGTCGGTGTGATCGAATAGCACATGGGCATTCCTCCACCGTCGCGACGATGGAATTGGAAGCGGGCCACGAGCCCAGCGTCGGAGAGCCGCTTCAAGCGGCGCTGGGTTGTCGTGGCGGCACGCCCCTCGTTGAAGCGTCGGTGTATCTGGCTACTGAGCACGTGTCTCAGCGAGGTCAGAAGCACAAGTATCTCTATGTCCAGCGGCTCGGGATCGAGCGCGACGACAACAGCAGGCAGCTTTGCCCGGCGCACACTGTGCGCGGCGCCTATGTCCACCAGCTCGCTATAGCTGTCCGCCGGTCTCGACGCTGCCGCGGGGAAGCTGCTGTCGTCGCCGGCGAGCGCGACCGACACCGCGGAGGCGCCTGTCGCCAGGCGATCCTGCGATGCCTCTTGCTTGGCCTGCCCGTTCCCAGCGCGCTCCCAGTGCGGCTGGCTGAGGTTATGTAGGTAGCAGCCTCCCCGCTCTGCCTGCCTTGCCGCATGAAACGTCAGGCGTTGCTCATCCACGCACAACGGAAGCGTTTGCGCGACGAACGGGGCCTGGCGGCCCTCCGCCGTGACCCAGCTTGCGATTGCAGAGTGTCGGGGCAGATGAAGGCGCACATCGGGACGCCCCAGCGTCGAAAGGTTGCGAATCCCTGGACGAACAGTGTCCGAGAACTCGGCCATCATCAAGCTTGCAGCGTCGCGTGCGTCCTTGACCGACGCGGTGGCGAAATAGACACGGTGGGCAAACAATGCGTCCAACTGATCGCGCATGTCACGATCGACCCATTGCGAGTCTGTCTGCCAGCAAGCTACCGTCTCCAGGCCTGCCGAGCGCTTCAGCGCCATCGTCTCGGCGAAGCCTCTGTTGAACACGAGTGGCGCCTCATCCACCTTCAGAGCCACGGCTGTACGCTGCGCGGCCGTCACTCCATCTTGGCGGCGCGCGAGCGCGGCATCGAGCATTCCCGTGAGCAGTTGCATAAGCACGCTGGTGTTGCCAGCGCCCATGACGCCAAGGGCACCCTTCACGACCAGTACCTCTTCGTTCTCGATCACCTCGTCGAAGCTGACCCGCAGCGAATCGTTGAGCAGGACGCGCTTGATCGACGGCGAGTTGAGCAGTCGCGCCAGCTTGTTCACCGGCGCATCCAGCTTGGCGGTAGTGGTGCCACGTGCGTCAGCGAGCTGCGCTGAGAGCTCGCCGGTGAAAAACTCGGAAATCTCCTTGAACTCGGGTTGCGTACGCAGCGCACCAGCAACACGCGAGCGATAAGCGTAGCCCTCCTCCCCTACCGACAGGAGCCGCGCTGCGTCCCATAGCGTGCTGTGACGGTCATAGGCCAGCACGGCAATGATCGCGTTGCGCAGATAGCGGTCGGAAGAGGCTCTTATGTCCCCGTCACTGAAGAGGTTCTTCAGTGACGAGACAACATAGTCGGCGATCGTGTCAGCCGGCGCGTCCACTGCCAGCGGATTGAAGCCACAGGTCGGGTGAGAAAAGTCAAGTAGCGTACACGTACGGTCGGTCGGCACCACGCTGACCGCGGCCTCGGCGGCATCGCCCTTGGGGTCGAGCACTATCACAGCGCAGCGCTTGCGCTGAAGGTCCTCTGCCACTGTGGCCACCAGATAGCTCGACTTGCCCTGCTCAACCGTGCCTGGCACTGCCGTGTTTTGGCGGCGCAGCGGCGGGTGGATCGATACCGGGCCACTGGCGTCGCGTAGCGTGCCCGTCCCCTCCAGCGGGCGAAAGATCGTCGGCGGAGCCGGCGTAAATGGCAACGGGTTGCGTGCGAAGGGAACGGAGGAGTAGTCCACCGAAGGTACCTGCCAGACGTTCGCGAGCTCCGTTGAGGCGAACACGCCCTTACGGATCGAAGGCAGCGGATTGCCCTCGCCGCGCGAAACGCGTTTGGTGTACATGCCAAACCAGCCGTGGCGGATCGATGTGCCGCGCTCCACCAAGCGGTTCTCAGCGTTTTCGGCGCGCATCTCTGAGGCTATCCGCTCGCAGACGGCGCGGTTCGGCCCGACTAGGCGCAGATCTACGAAGAACAAAGGTTGATGCTGGATGTCCAAGCCTCCCTTCAGCTCCTCATCCTCCACCATTGAGCGATCGAGCGGCGGCAGTCTCAGCTTGCGCTGACGCGAGAGGTGGTGCTCGTGGCGCTTGTAACTGCGCTTGGAATGGCTCTCGAACAATGCCGGGGTAGGCGTCAGCGCGATCTGCACAAAGGCTGGGGCTCGACAGGCGGCCATCGTCGTGATCAGTCGGTTGACCGCCGGGATACGGTCGCGATCGAAAGGATCGATGAGCTTCGCGCGCTTGATGAACGGACTGTGCTTCTTCAAGCGAAGCACGTAGGGTGGCGAGCCGAGCGTCGTCGGCTCCTCCTGTAGATGGCAGTTGGGGTAGGCACCGCGTATTGCAGCCTCCATCAGGGACTGCATGCCCACAGGGCAGGTGAGCGACAGCCATGCTTCGCGATGGCAATGAATCTCGAGAGCGACGGATGGCTGACCGCTGAACAGTCTCCGCCACCAACGGCGCAGCAACCGCTTGTGCAACGCATCGAAGACGTTCACGACCTCCCCTATGGACGGATCGTCGCCGCGATAAGGCACGACCCTGAGGCGCACGTACCGTCTTAGGCAGCGAGCGCGGAGACGAGCGACAATCAGCACCGTCAAGCATGTGATCAGCGTCAGGCCTACGCCGAGGATGGCCACCGTCGCGGTGTGGGAGGACTTTGGCAGTATCGCGCAGAGCTGCAACTCCTCCTCTAATCCGACGGGCGGGACGCATCGGGACGGCGCGCTAGGGCGCGCTCCAGGCAAGCTGTCAGGCGCTTGTCCTCAACGCACGCGAACGCGCGCGACGCCATTCAGCCGTCGACTCGCGCCGCGACAATCACAACATCGTCGCGCAAACGGCCGGCACCGCTCACAAGCGCAAGTTGCTCGAGGCGCTGAACTATCGCAGTTGGCCCAGCTCCAGCTTGATCGGCGAGCAGGTTGCATAGCTGTCGTGATGTCAAGTCCCGCAGCGGTGCGCCTGCATCGAGTAGACCGTCGGTATAGAGCACAAGCGTCGAGCCCTGTTCGAGCTCCAGTTCGAAGTCGAGCACATTCGAGCCAGAGCGCACACCCAGCATCATGCCTTGCATGCTTGGACAATGGCTGGAGCCATCGTGTGCCAACACCACCGGCGGAGGATGACCGGCCGCCGCCACGACAGCCCGAGCCCGCTTGCTGGTCAGGTCCAACCGAACGACCACGACGGTTGCGAACCGCTGCGCCAGCGCGTGCCCGAGCATCACCTCATTGACGGCCCCGAGAACCTGCGCCGGGCTTGCCCGCACGAACGCAAAGGCGCGGATGCTGTGACGCACCAGCGCAGTTACCGCCGCTGCCTCTGGGCCCTTGCCGCATACGTCGCCGACGACCAGCCAGCAGCCAAGAGGAGTGGTGAACACGTCGTAGAAGTCCCCGCCCACGTCGTTTCCCTCGCCAACGGGGTGGTAGGCAGAGGAGAGGCTCACTCGCTCGAGCACCGGCAAGCTCTCGGGCAACAGACTGCGCTGCAGTGTGCGCGCCATCTGAGTGCGGGCGGCATACATGCCTGCGTTGTCGAGCGCCGTGGCCGCGCGATCCGCTAGGTCGCTCACTAGAGCCATGTGCTCGGTGTTGCGGCGGCGACCGTCGTGCACGTAGAAGAAAGACAGCGCTCCTAGAAGTCGTCCGCGGGAGATCAGGGGCATCGCTATCGCGGAGCGGTAGCCGCTTGAGAGGAGAAGCTCGCGCACCTCGGGCTCTGGCGCGATCCGCTCGAGCGTGAGCGCGTCGGTCAAATCCTCTGCGGTCACCGGGGCACGTGAGCGAATCGCACGAGCGCTGGGATGTTCGCTGTCGAGGTCGAGAGGTTGCTCGGCGCGCAGTACCTCTAGCTTGCCGAGCTCTCTTTCGTGCTCGGCCACAGCCACTGTCTCTGCCACCGTGCCGTCCTCGCGCAACAGGTCGATCACGCACATCTGCGCGAGCCTGGGCACAGCCATCTCAGCGATCGCTCGCATCGTCTGATGCGGATCGAGCGAACGGTCGAAAATACCGCCGGCGGCCGCCAGCAGATCCCTTGCCTCCCCTACCCTACGACGCTTACTCCAGCCCGTACGCAGCATCAATGCTCACCCCTTGTTCCACAGCTTCCCGCACTTCCAAGGTAGAGCAACGCTGGCCTTTGCGCCTAGCAGGCATCGAAGACGTGGAGAGGATTACCCTAGACCATGCACCAAGGCCATGACCATTGCCCTAGCGACTGAGCTGTTGTACCGACCGCAATCCGACACCTAGCTCACATCGGTCTGGTAGCTCTCTCCACCCGCTCGCCGCGCTCGGTAAGACACCATTCGTTGGGAGCCCCCTTCGATTGGGCATGGTCAACGTTTTCGATCAGGTCCAGTCGCTCTAGGCGCGAAAGCAGCTTCGATATCTGGCCTTGGTCGGCGATCCCAGCTCCGTCGGCGACTTCACGGTTGCTGGCTCCGGGATGCTCCTTGATCGCCGTCAGTACTCGTACCGTCCTATAGGTCAGACGCATATCGAGCCCAGCCATCGGATCCTTGCCGACACCCGGCTCAGCCCTGCCTCGCCGACGCACCTCCGGCGGGCGGCGGGACAGTTCTCGGCTTGCGGCACGAACTCCCAGGTAGGGAAGCACGATCATGCTCATCAGCGAACCGTGCAGGCTGACGTAGGGCTTGGTGCTTCGTTCGAGCAGGCGCGTGTGGATCACCGCGAACACGGCGCCGATCACGCCTTCAGCCGTGACGCTCGGCGGCTCACGCTTGACATTGGCGGTGGTGCGAGCCCGATCGATCACCTTACGCAACTGTCCGAGTACCCGCGTGCGCTCTTCGAGTACTCGTGGACCCCCACCGAGCGCGTCCACGACGCACAACCGGGCCAGCTCGGGCTCCTCGTCGATGAAGACCAGCAAAGCCGCCAAGCCTGCACGGACACCCTCACGCCATGAGATCTCCTGCTCATATGCCTCTACCACCCGCGAACGCAACTGCTCAAGCGTCCGCTCGAACACAGCCAAGAAGCAGTCCTCGCGATCGACGAACAGGTCATAGAACGTCTTGCGGGAGACTTTCGCCCGGCTGATCACCTGTGCGACAGTCAGCCTCGCATACCCGTTCTCCTCGATCGCCTCGACTGCGGCGCTGAGCATCCGGGCACGCTGGATCTCCGTGACGTGGCCACGCGGCAGCCCGTCGTCGCCAGGACGCAATGCCCGCGCTTTCGAGCGTGTCTGATTGATTGAAGCCATGTTTTTCCTGCCTAGTCGGTGCTGTTCATCGTTGATCCGAGTTCCATGCCAACGGACACAGCGCTCGGCCGCAAGCGCGACGCTTCTCCGCACACCCCTCTCGGCCATGCGTCACACACAGAGATTCCCGGGTTCGACCGCTCAAGTCGAGCCGTGTCTCCTACTCCATCCCTGATCGCTGTCGCTGTCGCGAAATACAGTCACAGCCAATCGTGCATGCCGAGTCTTTTGAGCGGCGACTCTGACGGTCTGTGCCATCGGTCGCAACAGGAGCCCATCTGAGAGCAAGCAAAGCCCTACAACACCGGCCTCGAGTTCTCTCGGAATGTCTCTGACCGTAGCCGTTCTACTTGGCGAACGGATACTTGCAGCGCCTTTCCCGGCCTTGCCGTCGAAGCGACTACCAATAGAAAAACCCCGCGTTAGCGGGGTTTTTCCTTAGCAGGTCGATAACCCGGATCCTGTCATTGAGCAGCCATCCATCTGAGCGGCCTACCTGGATCTCGGCGGGCAACCTGCAAACGATCCGGTTTGACCTTGCATCGGGTGGGGTTTGCCCAGCCGCCGCGTCACCGCGACGCTGGTGCGCTCTTACCGCACCATTTCACCCTTGCCTGCCAGCCGTTCACGTGGGACGGCCGACATCGGCGGTTTGTTTCTGTGGCACTTTCCCGCGGGTTTCCCCGGGTCGATAGTCGACCACCCTGCCCTGTGATGTCCGGAGTTTCCTCGAAGGCCCGATTGAGCCTCCGCGGCTGCTTGACCTGCCGCACAACCGTAGCGCGAAGCATACGCTCTGTGAAGAGTGGGGCAATGCGAGCGGGTAGAGACGCGATGCTCAGCCGGCAACCAGTGTGTCGGTGAGTCAGCAGAGCTCCGAGCCACAGCCAACGCAGGAGCCTATCTGTCGGTCATCGTCACAGCCATGAGAGCTCAGAGCCATCGAGCTGGCGCAGACCGGACATTCGACGGCGCCACGCACGGCGAGGCCCTCCCACACGCCGGTGATGAGCTCATCCAGCGTAAGCCTGCCGTGCGCATCCGCCGTCCCCGCGAACAGCGGGCCATCCAGCCGAGAACGCGTATCGTGCTCGAAACCCTCGTCGAAAGTCGGGGCCCGCTCGAGCAACGAGGTGCTCATCACATGCTCCTGAGCAAACCGACCACGCGTCCGAGCACCTTGACCTCCTTGGTTCGGATCGGCTCCATCGTCTCGTTCTCGGGTTGCAGGCGGATGTGGTCGGACTCGCGGAAGTAGCGCTTGACCGTGGCCTCCTCACCGAGCAACGCCACGACTATGTCGCCCTGCTGCGCGGTGTCCTGCTGGTGGACGACGACAAGGTCATCTTCGACGATGCCGGCGTTCTTCATCGATTCTCCACGTATCCGCAGGAGGTAGTCGCCATCGCTACCGCCGGCGAGGCTTGGAACCGGTACATATTCCTCAACGTTCTCTTCGGCGAGAATCGGCTGACCAGCCGCAACCGAGCCGAGCAATGGCAGGCTTTCCGGCCTTACGATGTTGCGCACGCTGTCGACGGCGCTTCCGACGGCCTTGTCGAGCAGCTCGATCGCGCGCGGCTTTGAAGGATCGCGGCGCAGAAGACCGATCTTCTCGAGATTGGCCAGATGCGCGTGAACGGTGGATGACGAGGCCAATCCGACCGCCTTACCGATATCGCGCACCGTCGGTGGATAGCCGTACTTGGCCGAGTACTTGCCGATGAAGTCGAATATCTCCTGCTGACGCTTGGTCAGATCCATGTGTGCGCGGCTCCCGTGTCGGATGGATTGGGTCCTGAAACGAACATGTGTTCGTACAGTAGCGCGGGCCGTGGACGGATGCAACCGGCAGGCGCTGCCCGAGCCGGGCGCCGGATATACTCGCCCGCTCTGCGCTCGTGGCGGAATTGGTAGACGCGCAAGGTTGAGGGCCTTGTCATGTGTAAACATGGTGGTGGTTCGAGTCCACTCGAGCGCATAGAAACTCCCTGCAAATCGACTGATATGGGTTGACATCAAGTTCTGCCTAACCACTGACCATTCCGACGATTGGGCGCGTGGCAACGCTTGCTGCGGCGATGGCCTGCTAGCCACCCCCCTCACCCCCACATCTCGGCGCTGAACCGACTGCCGCGTCCGCTCGATCGCACACCGCCGCTGCCCTGTGTGCCTTGGGCGGCAGACCGCGCAGCTGGACGCGCTAGGCGAGCGCGTGGCGCACTTACTGCTCGGCACCGGCGTGGGACTCCCAGCGGGCGACCTCTATGCGCCCGTGCACGAGGACGGCCGCCCGGCGTAGAGGTAGGGAGCGATGCGTCGGGCGTCCGCAACCGTCACCGACCCAAGCGCTGGCTGCTGGTTGGCATGGAAAGGAGCGAGGCGTCCGGGCGTCGGCTTGACTGACGCTCCTCGTCCAACTCAGCAGTCTCGGGGCCGCGGGTCGAGACGCCCGCCTCCCTGCAAATGCGGTCGTCAGTGCGTCGACACACAGCCGTCCACGTACGCCTTGGCCCTCTACCGGCTCAGTAAGCGACCAGATCCCGCGGGCGACCCTATCTACAACTCGGCGATCTTACCCGCAAGATCCGTGAACATTGTCACCAGACGTGTTGTGTATCCGGGGGCCACATAGACACCTGCGACATCCGAAAGCCGAAATTGGATGTTGCGGACTGTCCGCCACTCACGCTCCATATAGTAGTTGTCGATGTGGTCTTCGGGCAGGGTTGGGTCGAAGAACTTCACGAATGCCAGGAGATCGTCTTCGATCCAGTCCGCGATACGCGTGGCTGGCCCCTCTCCGATCTCGGGCGATCCTTGATCTCCCGAGCGTGTAGTTCCTCCAAACGCGGGGTTGATCTCAAGTGGCAACAAATCAGCTAGCTCATCCCAATCTTCACCGACGTCTTCGTACTTGGCCATCGGTTGAGTCTTTGCCCCCATGGGAACGTAGAGAACCGGTCTCGCTCCCTTACCGATCAGAAAGCGCTTGCTAAAAGACAGGCCGAACCGCCGGTACTTAGCCGTGTGAATATGAAGCGCCTCCTCCGGTATGTCTGCAAAACAGACCATCTCGGGGATATATCGATCATTAGAACTAAGCTTCACTTTCGGTTGGAGGCTAAAGTTTGAGACATTCTCGTCACGGTCTTCGATCGCGAGTGCAGTGGGCGTAAGCAGCCAGCCATCTTGGATAATCGCTGCGAGCCGAGAGAAGGCGTCATCGTCGGATACGGCGCTGCGGCCCACGAAATGAACCAAGTCGTCAGACACATAACGCGAAGGCGACATGGCGGTGCACATCATGGCAAGGCCGCCGGTCACCGTTTCGCGCCACATACTCGAAAGTCGCTTGAGAGGCCCGTCGGGCTGCCAGTGCGGGATGGGCGCTTCCACGGGGCCATTCGCAGCATCCAGCTGGCTGACGGAGCCTCGCCAGCATGACGGCTTCTCCCCTCCGTAGCCCGCGCCCTCCCAGTCGTTAGTCCAGTTTGCGCTTCGGGTCGGGCTCTTTGCGTGCGTCGAAGAATTCGCGCTTGAGGAGCTGCTCCCGGAGCTCCTCGCGGACGGCCTGCGTCGCTGGGTCGGTTCGGTTGACGAGCTGCAGCCCGACGGCTGCGATGTCGTTGAGGTGCCAGAGCTGGCTATCGGAGTTGAGCAGTCCGGCGACGATCCGGATCGCACGCTCGTCGTCGGGGTGCTTGGCGGCTCGCTCGGCGACATCGTCGGGCTGGTCAAGTTCGCCGCTCGCCGCCTGGACGGCTTGCAGAGTGAGGTCGAGCCAGGCCTCGTCGTCGAGGCCTTCTGCGCGGGCGAGCCAGCCGATGGGCTTGACCACGTCGCCGTGCAGCTCGCGTGCGAGCGCGAGCCGTAGGAACTCGATCGCGTCCTCGGGTGGCATGTCGGGCTCCCGGAACGCCCCGAACGTGAGCCATTTGATCGCCTCGGCGACCTGGTCATCGCCGGCAGCCTGGAGCGCCTCGAGGACGCTCGCGGGATCGTAACCGTCGAGTTTCCAGAGCATGCCGTGGAGGAGGTGTCGTCGCGCACCGTCGGGAGCCCGCTCAAGGGCCTCCCGATAGAGGTTGCGGTGCTCGGTGAGGAACGACTTGAACGGGGCGCCTGCCTCGAGGTACTGGTCGAAGGTGCCCGGGCCGAGCCCGTCGGGAGCGTCGGCGCCGACGAGCAGGCTCCAGTGGGAGCGGGTCCACTCGGGTGCCCGGGAGGCGAGCCATGGCAGGTTGCGAGCGAGGATCGCCCGCGCGTGCAGCCCGTCTGGCCCGTCGAGCTCGAGCAGCTCGTCGACAAGCTGGAGCAGCTGCTCGGGTTCGCTGCTTCCGTCGCTGGTCGCGTCGGCGTAGGGGATGGCGGTGGCGAGTGCCCGCATCGAGCGCCGGTAGATCGCCCAGTGAGCCGTGGGGACGTCGGGCTGCTCGTCGGGTAGATCCTCATCGCGGCGGCGAACGGCGCGCTCGATCAGACCCCAACCGCGATCGCAGTTGCTGCGTGTGAACGGGGCTCCGGCATGGGCGAGTTTGGTGATCAGGTCGAGTCCGGAGCTGACGACGTTCGCCCAGCTCTCGATCGGCTCCGTCAGGGTCTGCTCGGTGAGCAGCTTCTGCTCTGCGAGCTCGACCGCGTCGAGGACATCGGGTACGTGCTGGTGGATCTCGTCCACTTGGTCGGCGAGCGCGTTGAGGTAGCGCTCGGCGTACATCGGATCATCGAGGGCTTCGATGATCACCGTGGGCTCGGCGATCCAACGGAGGGGGTCTTTGTTGATGGCCTGCTGTAGCTCTTGGCTGGCGTTGTAGCGGGTGGCCCCGCCGAACTGGTCACTGGGGGTGAACGCTGCAAGCCGTCGGGCGGCCTCGAGCGGCTCGAGCTCAGCGAGCATATCCGCGCCGATCGCGGTCTCGCGGGAGACCGTCAAAACGGTCGCCTTCGGCCACATGTATCCGTTCGTAGACGCAGGACCCCAGCGCTCCTCGACCTTCTCGTTCGCGCGAGCCCACGGCTCGCGGACGGCGGCCGGCATCACGATCAGCCACCCGTACGCGTGCTGCCATGGCTTCGGCGGCTCCTCGTCCTGGTCGAGCGCGGCGACCTCCTCCTCGCTGGGCGGGTTGCCAAGTGCGTCCAGCATCCGCTGGTCGAGCCCAGGGTGATCCCGGCATGTGAGCTCGGCGAGTAGCGCGAGGGTCTCAGGCATCGGATCCTCACGGGCTACCTCGTCGGTCATCAAGGTGAACGCGACGTCGACGTCGGCATCGAGGGTCTCGATCAGGTGCTCGGCGGTGAGTCGCCCGGCGAGTGGGGAGGGAAGGGTGGCGAGCATCCCGATCCGCTCACTGGTCGACATATTCTGATCGGCGGCGAGCCGCGCGACGTCGCGGACGGCCGCAACGAGCTGGTCGAAGGCGTGACCATCGGGGTTGAGGGTCAGCGTGTCGATCTTCTGGAGCGCCCTCAGCTCACCTGGGAATCGGTCGCACTCGGCGCGCAGCTTCGCGGCGAGGATTCTCAGCCAGCGCCGTGCCTCGCCCTGGCCGGCACTGGAAACGGCCACCCGCAAGAGGCCGGCCATTAGGTAGGGGACGTCGGCGGGGGCGTCCTTGGCGGCCGTGCCCTCGAGGGCCCGCTTGATGATGCTGATGACCGCTGGGGCGCTGTGCTGCTCGGCAGGGAGTTCGCCAATGTACGCCGCGACCTGGTGCAAGACGCCGGCGTCATTGGTGCGGTCCTTGGTCACATGCAGCACCGCGTCAGCGACAGGGCCGGGGACGGTCCTGGCGACGGCGACCAGCAGAAACGCTTGGTGGTCGCTGAGCTCGCTTCCGGACGTCCGCGAGCGGAGCCATTCCCGGACGTCTTCGGGGTGCGACTTGGCGAGTTTCTGGAGGTACCCGTACGCGAACCACGGGCCGGTCTTTGGCGGCTGCAGCAACTCGTGATCCGCGAGGGCGCGCATCCAGCCCGTTCCATCGAGCGAACCGTAGAAGTAGCCGAGCGTCCGCGGGTCACCGGCCAGGCTCACGAAGCCCGCGACATCGGCCGGCGTCGGCGCGGCGATCTCGGTGAGCGGGTCGATCTCGGCAAGCCGGTCGCCGATCCGCCCGAACAGCCGGGCGAGCGTGGTCAGCGCGCGCTCGTACAGCTCGGTCGCCTCCTGCACAGTGACGTTGGCGTGCAGGTGGTTCACCTCGCCGATGAGCTCGTCGTAAATGTCGATTAGGTCGGCCTTGGTGCGGACGGGCTCGTGGCGGGCGAGCGACCCGATGAGCACCTCGAGACGCTTGACGTGCGGGCCGTCCCCGTCCCGGGCGGCCTCGAGTTCGCTGACGGCTTCTAAGAGCGGCTCGGGCGACCCTCCGTCGCGGAGCTTGTTGGCTCGGTTGATGGTCTGGTTCACCGCGTCGGTCATTGGGTAGTGGCGCTTGCCGCCCAGGTCGAGCAGCGACATGAGCGCTTCCCGGATCGCGTAGGCGATCAGGTTTCCTGCGCGAGTCCCGGCGCGCTCGATCTGTTCCGCGGCGGCGGTGAGCATGTCCGCTGTCTTCTCGCCCTCGGGCCCGAGCTGGCGCAGCTCCTCGTTCAGTCGCTCTCGTGCCTCTTGATCCACGCCGAACACGATCGCAGAAGGCCCGCGACCCGGGATCGTCAGCTCCCCACGAAGTCAGCGTCGAAACACGACAGAGCGAGAGTAAGCGCCATCGCGGATGGCGAAGCATTGCGCACGAAATTGGTACGCCGACCAGGCTTCGACATCGTGGCGCTAGCCACGCCCGCTGTAGCGCACGACCCGCGAGCTTGCGTGCACACCTACTGGCCTCCCGCAGGTATACGACCATAGCGGCGTCCCGCGTTCCGGGGCAAGGTTAGAGTCGACCCTCTCGCTCCTGCTCGCCACCGAAGGCAGTTGCCCTCTGACAATCCCCAGCGCTATTGAAATGGACGATAAGCAAATGTCAGGGTCGCCCCCGTGATCGAGCATTCCTTCTTCCTGGAGAGCTCGAAGCCTTCGGGAAAACTGCATCGTCGAATGGATTACCGTTCGCGAACATGCCCAGCCTGATACGATGTCAGCCAGAGACCTTTTCGCGGCTCGTCGAGGAGGCCGGTCGCCGCTACGAGACCGTTGACGACGCGGCCAACCGCATCCTGCGCGAGCACCTGCCTGTGATTCGCAACGCAAATAGCACCCTTGCAACTCTGGATTGCCTCGCACAGCCGGGCGCTCGGATGAAGCCCGGAAGAGCAGCCAGATCGTCCACGAGGGACGTGGGAACTCGAACGTCGCTAGTTCTGAGCAACACCTGGCCTCGGGTGCTCGCGGCGCTTGACCTGTCTATGTGATGCCGAGACTCGCCGCCAGCCGTCCCGGTCCGATGACCTGAAGGTCGCCCGCAAGTGGCCCTTCGGGTAGGTGAGCGCGGTTGGCGCTACAGATCACCTCGGCGTCGCGTGCGACCGCGGCAGCAACGAGGTGGACGTCGTATGCGTCGAACTCTCCAGCGATGAGCCTCAATTGCCGAGGCAAGCCGTCGAGCAGGTCCTCGCGTGTGCGTCCGGTCAGCTCGTAGACGACCTCGCCAATCGGCCGATTATGGAGGGAAGCCTGCGCAGGTAGCGCCCTCCCGATCGGAGAGGACTCGACGTTCTCGGGGTTGAATAGCGGAGCGAAATGATCGAGGAACGCTTCGATCAGCTCCATGTCGTAGCTGACACCGCCCAGTTCGTCGAGGGCGTTGCGGACAAACTCCATCCCTGCGATATCGGTCGTGAAGCCTTGGAGGAGTGTGCCGTCCGCGGCGAGCTCAAGCAGCTTGAAGTTGTAGCCCGTCGGCTTCCTCAGAGCGCCGCAGAGCACCGTGGCGTCGAAGGCTACGAGCACTCAGGAGCGGCGTCGAGCGACGATTTCGGCCGCCAGCTTCTCATCGGAGGGGCTGGTCGCGCTCCCGCCGCGTTCGACCAGCTTTGCCTTGAGCGCTGTCGCAGCGTGCTGTCTGGGGCGGCGGGGCTCGAACTGATCGGCGGCCAGTCGCCAGGAGCCGCCCGGGGTTCGCTCCGCGCGGACGCGTCCGGCCTCGATCCATTTGTAGACCGCCTGCGGCGTAACGCCATACCGTGCAGCTACCTGAGCCGCGGACAACCACCCGTGCTTCTCGCTTGCTCGATCGCGGACGTGCCCCCGCCAAACGCCAGCGAGACGAAGCGCCCTCAGGCGGACGTCAACACCGAGCCGCTCGATCTCCGCCGCCGCATCGAGATGGCTAGCCAGAAGCGCAGCGAAGACCTGCGCCCGATCGTCGTCCTCGTCGGCGTCCTCGAACGCCTCACGAAGATCGTCGCGCCCGAGAAGCCCCGAGGCGTCGAGAATCTCGACGGTCTCGATGACCTCATCGTCATGGTCGCTGTAGAGGTCCAACCGACGGCCCGCGCTCTCAAGGATCTCCGAAGCGAGGATCTTCAGCCGCGAGGCGCGCTCCTCGCTCCCGCTCGTAACGGTCATGCGCCACAGAACGGCGCGATCGGTCGGCGACAGAATGCTCATGGCCCCAGATACCTCATCGACACAACTATAGAAAGACTTGAAACATTATCAATAGACCCTCGTCCGCCAACAAGCGTCCATTCTTAGCAATCTGGCAGAGACGATCCGGCCGAAGCGTCATCCCTCCATCACCCGATCGGCACTCCTTGTCTGTTTCTTTTTGCCTAGTCAGATGAGATCGTTATCAGCTCCAGCGGCCTCGATACCCGAGCCAACGCGCAGAACCAGATGTCGGCCCAACAAGACAGCCCTGAACTACTCAAGCCTTCAGACGTGGCTGCGCGACTACGCGTCTCGCGATCTTGGCTCTACGACGCAGCCAAAGCCGGCCTCATCCCCCACATCAGACTCCCATCGGTAAGCCTCGGCGGACGAGCAGGGCCGCTGCGATTCGTCCCCGAGGACCTCGACGCTTGGATCACTGAGGCACGCACGAGCTCGACACCCAGCCAGCGGCGCGGCCGTCGCTGCAACAACTCGGCTGAGAAACCGAGATCGACGCCGTAATCTCCTGACGGTCCACAGCGAACTTCACCCGCCCGTGGCAACATCGTGGCAACACTCAGATCGTCAGATGCGTCCCAAACGTCCCGGAAACCGCACAAAACGGACGATCTGGACACGGGCGGACGTATCTTGCCGTCGTGGACGAGGTTGAGGGCCTTGTGGACCGAATGGTCCGTGGTGGTTCGAGTCCACTCGAGCGCATGTAGAAAGCCCTACAAATGCAGGGTTTTCGACGGAGGGTAAAAGCCCTTGTCGAGCCTGCCACGTGACAAGACCACGTAAACTTGAGTGGTCATTTCCTAGGAGAGGGGAGGACCCGTACCAAGTCGGTCGCGAGCACGCGACTCGCCTGCCAAACCTCCAAGCCCACGACCGTCCCAGTGACCGGATCGAGTTCCCGCAGGCCAACCTCAGTCTCTTCGCCCACAACCCTACGCGAGTCATAGCCCTCGCGACGAAGCCAAACAACATCCGCCTGCCGATCGTAGTGCCCCTCGATCGACACGCTCCTAAGCCGCCAGAACCTCCCGCAACGCACTCGCCGCAACCTGTGCAGGCGGCCAAGTGAGCTGTAGCTCCCCCCCACCGTCAACGGCGCTACGCACACCCATCAGCTCCACGCCGACCACAGCCCCGTGCTCGTCGTATTCGACCGTATGCCCCTCGGGCGTCTCAAAAGCCTTCGCGGGCGGCTTCTTCGGTTCCCCGACGTGCAAGTACAGGACATCGCCACGCTCGTCGTAGTCGTGGTAGTCGAAGTCGATGCCGGCGATCGTAATCATCATCTGTCTATTTCCCTGGGATCGTTGTCCTGCACCACGGCGGTCACAACCCAAGCGGGATCTTCGCCATAGTCTACGACGACTCGTAGCCACCGGGAAGGCTCGATGTGCTGGCGGTAGAACCGCTCCCTCGGCGCCGTGGGATCCAGTGAATGGAAATCGGGCCGCGCGATTGTGCCCATGATCGTGTCGACGTGGTCGAGTAGCCAGGGGGCGACGGCGAGCCAAGTGCAGGCGAGAACCAGCGTCGAAAACGACCATGCGCCCGTCGGGATCGGTTGTCTGAGGGTGCTCAGCGGACATCGCTGTGACCGTACGACGAGAACCGGACGGTTTTGGCTACAGCTCTAGTGCAAACCCCTCGAAGTGCTCGCACCCTAGGCCTGCTCCGTGAGACTTTGAGAACATCCACCCCGCCAGACCCGTCCATGCGTCCGCAAACTCCCGCAAATTGGACAATCTGGACGCCCTCAAACCCAGTCGAATTGAGCGTCAACGTAAACACCTTCGTCACACCCGCCGCGAGCGTCGCACCGCCGCTCGCCACCACGACCTGCTTCGTGGTCGTGTGTGCGCTTTCTTCTTTTTACCGCTGGCTGTGATCGCCGTGATCTTGCTGGTCATCGCGGCCCCTTAATCGTGTGTGGTTCCCTGGCGAACGCCACCAGCTCGAAAACGCCGATATCTATTGAGAGGACCGACGAGACGAAACGCCCCCTACCCCCTCAGCACAGCCGGAAGAAACGTACTAGACACCGGACTCAGCTTGCACCTCGCCCGCGGCGACGGCGTCTGCCAGCCGCCGATGGTCAAGTTCGTTTTGGTCCGCGTACGCTTCCGAGAAGCGGGCGATCGCCTTATCGAATCCCGAGCCGGCGCCCAGGTATGCGGCGATCGCGAGCCGGTCGCCGGAGCGAGCATGGGAACGGGCCAGAGACCACCCACAGGCCCGGGTGTACGCATGCAGGCCGATCTCGCTCATCGTCGACAGGTCGGCGGACGCCTTCCAGTCCCACAGCTGGCGAACATAGAAGTCGTGCTCCTGACCATCCAGGCCCTCGCTGCGCTGCCAGCCAAGGAAGGTGTCACTCGCCGCATGTGAGATCCGCTGGCCCTGGACAACCCGCTCGCCGTGGTTCGCGAACTCGCTTGCGCCCAGGTAGGGCTCGAGCACCGAGGGCTGAGCCTCCTTCGCCTGCAGAACGAGCGGGTCCTTGCCGTCGCGGCCGACGAGCAGGAACACCCACGCGCGCGTACCGACGCTCCCCACGCCCACGACCTTGCGGGCCATGTCCACGAACCGATAGGTCCCAAACAGGTAACGCCGGTCGATGTCGAGGCTGGCGGCGTACTCGTGCAGCAACTCGCGAACGTAGGCGCTCTCGTCACGAGCGTCCCCCGGCTCGAACAGCTCGCGCAGCGGGACCAGCAGTGGCGGGACACTGCGAAAGCGCAGCTTCCCGTCGACGCGCTCGGTGAGCTTCTTGACCGCCCTCAAGCTCGTCTTGCGTCGTGCCTTGGCGAAAGGCTTTGCGAACACGATCCGCCCCTTCGCGCCCAGCCTCCCACCGAAGCGCTCGACGAGTTCGCTCGCGGTGAGGCGGTCGTACCACACGTCGAGGTGGCTCTCGTTGGCGAAGCCGCGCATCCCCTCCCGGTACTCGCGCACACAGTCGCGCACGATCCACTGCCGGAGATCCTTCGATAGCCCGACGTCGCGGCCGGCGATCTCGGCGCTAGCGGCCATCCGCTTGACATCCCACTCCCACGGGCCCGGCAACGTCTCGTCGAAGTCGTTGGGACCAAATACGAGCCGGCGATCCGGAGCCGCGAATCCACCGAAATTCGAGATGTGGGCATCGCCGCAAGCCTGCACCGCGATACCCGAATCCGGCGTCACCGCGAGGTCGGCCGCCATCACAGCCGCGGCGCCTCGATAGAACGTGAACGGCGAGACGAGCATCCGCCCATAGCGGATCGGGACGAGCTCCTGCACGCGCGAGGCCGCCTGGGCCGCGAGCACGGCGACAGGGTCGGTCCGGTCAGCAGCGGGGGCCCAATCGCCGTGTACCGACCGGGGTACGCCCTGACGGGCCGCTCGACCACGCTCTGAGGACTCGCCGGACTGCAGAGTCGCGTGAGTCGAGCTAGCCACAGGGGCACCCGGACGGCCTGTATTGAGAGACGCCTGCGAGAGGGTCATCCGTGACCGGCATCCTCAACTCGGCTGCGGCACGATCCTGATGTAAGGCTTGGGCGTCTCCCAGCCATCCGGGTAGGTCGCCTTCGCTTCGTCTTCGGAGACCGATCCGGCGATGATCACCTTCTCGCCCGGCTTCCAGTTGACCGGGGTGGCCACCTTGTGGCTGGCCGTCAATTGCAGCGAGTCGATCACGCGCAATACCTCGTCGAAGTTGCGCCCGGTCGTCATCGGGTAGATGAGGATCAGCTTGATCTTCTTGTCGGGCCCGATCACGAAGACGTTGCGGACCGTCTGGTTGTCCGCCGGCGTGCGCGCATCCGAGTCGCCATCGGTGCTTGCCGGCAGCATCCCGTAGAGCTTGGAGACGTTGAAGTCGCTGTCGCCGATGATCGGGTAGTTGGGCGCATAGCCTTGGGTCTCCTCGATGTCTTTGGCCCATTGCTCGTGCTTGCCTGTCTGGTCGACCGAGAGGCCGATGATCTTCACGCCGCGACGGTCGAACTCTGGCTTGATCTTGGCCATGTAGCCGAGCTCTGTCGTGCAGACTGGAGTGAAGTCCTTGGGGTGGGAGAACAGAACCGCCCATGAGCCATCGATCCAGTCATGGAAATGGATCGGTCCCTGGTCGGTCTGCGCCTCGAAATCAGGGGCGACATCGCCTAGTTGCAGAGTCATGCTTGGTGTCCTTTCAATGCGCGCTAGTTGGTTGTGGGGATTGTCGCAGGCTTGCCCATCGCCTCTAGATAAAGACCATAATCTCGATCAACATTACGCGCAACAATAGACGCGACGCGGGCGGCCGCGCTGCAAGCTCCAGCGCGGCCGCCCGCTCGCTATTCGCTGCTTCTACCCGCTAGCGACCGCTGTAATTGCGCTCGGAGAAGCCGCCACCCTGGTGGTAGCCACCCTGCTGAGCACCAGTCCCCGGCGTGAACGAGATACCGCGCAGCACTTCACCGCTGGCGGCCACCCGCACCGCGCCGAAGCTCTCCGCAGCCGGGGGGGCGGTTGCAGCCAACTGGTCGGTAATCGCCACCAGCTTGTTCGGGTCGGCACCCTCGTCGCCATCGCCGCTGACCGTCGAGGTGATCGCCCAGATCGTCGCCGTCCCGTTGGGGTTCACGCGACCGTCTATGTTGCGTAGGCCGTCGGTTGCCGGCGCCCACGGCAAACCCGTGGCCGCGTTGTCGCCCGTGGGGTAGCCGGGCACGGTGTAGGGCTTGCCCAGGTTCAAACCGTTCTGCAGGGTATAGGCGAGCTGCCATTCCCCTGCGGTCGAGTTGAAGACCCACTTCTGCAGACCCGCGCCTGTCTGTGCGGCCGCTTCGCTGTATTCGTTCTTGGTTGTCGAGTATGCGTTTTCGCCGTTGCCCTCATCGGCGACATACAGCGTGTTCGCGTTGGCAAACCAGATGCCGAACGGGAACGATGTCGCCTTCTTCGCCAGAGCCGTCGGGAAGCCCTTGAGGACGCACATGTTGTTCGGCTTCAGGCCTTCGGCCGCCAGCTCTTCGGGGTTGTAGGCAAGCGGCCACGAGGGCAGTTTCGCGTTTGCCGCCGGGAGTCCCACGCCGTTCGGGCAAGCTTTGCCCGTCGTGTCCAGGAAGTAGACGGTGTTGACGCCGTTGCTGCCGCTGCCCTTTGTGTAGTAGACGACATTGCCCGAGATCGTCAGACCGCGGAAGTTGGTGTCCTTGCCGACCTTGTCTATCTTGTCGCCGAGCTGGGTGACATTGAAGCTGCCCACCGGTGTCGGGAATCCCGGTTCTTGCAGGAGCTCCGGTACCGGTTCGCGCGAGGGCTTGAGGATCTGTGCGCCCGTGCCGACGACCACTCCGGCCGGCTGTGGATTGGCGCCGTTGCCGGCGTTGCCCGCCATGTAGACCGCGTGCGCGCCATGTTCTTCGCTGAGGATCGCCGCGCGACCGTTGTTGCCGCTGTAGGCGTTGGTCTCGGTGAACTGGAACTGGCCCTGGGCGTTCAACTGTGCCACAACGCGGTAATAGGAGCCCGTGACCGGGTTGGTCGGGTCGATCGCGTCCGGGGTGTTGGAGTTGGAGACGTCGACCGTGTCGACCGGCGATAGATAGCCCATGAACGTGACGTTGTTGCCGCGCGTGGAGAGGTTGAGCGCCAGTTCGGACTTCGAGGAGAAGCTGGTCACCATCTGGTCGGAGCCCGAGGAGACGCCCGGCTCGGTGCTGTTGGGCACCTGCAAGGTGCTGACCGGCGTTCCCCACGGTGTGAGCTGGTCGAGAAAGATCTTTGAAGTTACGCCAAAGCTTTCATCGGTCAGCACGTTGTTCCACACTTCCGGGTAAGCGCCTGCGGCCGTGGCGAGTGTGCAGCCTGTCACGCAACCCGCCGGCAGCTCGGTGACACCGGCCTTCAGGTTCGGGTCGTTTTCGTAGACGCTGCGGCTGAGCAGCAGATTGCCCGGCATCAGCGCCGAGTGCCCGCCGCCGGGTGAGGGGAAATGCCCTCCGTCTGCTTGCGCGGGCGCATCGAATGCCACTCCCAGCGCACTTGACGCAAGGATCGCGGCTGCCACGCGAGCAACCGCCCGCGGGCCAGAACGCTTCGTCATTACGGTCTCCTTTGCACGGACTTCGTGTCCGGATATAGGGGTGTGGAACACGCCAACCGTAATCACGACAAACAGCCGCTTTGTGACTGTTGCGTGGCCACTTTGTGACCGTTGCGTTATCTCAAGGGCACCCGTGGGCCAAACACAGCGCAGCCTCCGGCCGAGCCTCAACTCAGTGGTAGAGCCGCAAGCGTTTTGTTGCGAAGCCAGGCGAGCCGTTCAGTTCCCGGCGACGCGGGGCAGCACCAGCAAAGAGCAGCGCGCGCGGCGCTCCAGGTACTCGGAGGTGCTGCCGACGACCAGGCGCTTGACCGGGCCGTAACCACGTGATCCGACGACCAACAGATCCAACTCGTCACCGAAACTGGCCAGCTCCTCGCCCGCGAAGCCGTACACGGCGCGACCGTCGACACCCGGCAATACGCTCATGCGCTCCTTGGCCTCCTCGATCATCACTTCCATGGTCTCGCCGATCGCCGGCGAGACCATGCCCGAGTAGGCGTAGGACGGCATCGACACCGCCTCCAGCGCGATCACGCTTGCCCGAGTTGGGATTGCGAGCTCGCGCGCCATCGCGAGCGCTGCCTCGCTCTCCGGCGAGCCGTCGTAGCCGACGCCGATCTTCGCAATCGGTGCTGGCGCCTCGGCGTAGCTGTGGGCGGCGACCGCCACCGCGCAGGGGGAGCCGTTCAGCGCGGCGCGGGTGTCGTCGCCCAGCATCGCCCGGCCGAAAGTGCCACGCGAGCAGGAGCCGACGACGATCAGGTCGGCCTGCTGCTCCTCGGCCTGCTGGTGCAGGCCCTTGCCCGGGCTGCTCGAGACGACGCTCACCAGCTCTGCCTGCACGCCTGCTCGCTCGCGCTCGGCCTCCAGCAAAGCGTGCGAGCGTTCCTGCTCGGCCGAGACCGCGCCCGGACTGGCCGCGTCGACTGGGCGCAGCACGCCGCTGTGGATGTTGAGCAGCGTCAGCTTTCCTGCCTCGTCCACGAGATGTGTAGCGAGCGCTATCGCATCGCGGCCACCCTGCCTGTCGTCGACTCCCACCAGCACGTTCTTGAACATCGCGTCGCTCCTTGGCTCACTGTTGCAGTCGATATCCGCAGTCGGACCTCACCCTAGACGGCACCCGAAGCGACACCATCCGGGAGCACCCTTGCACAGGCTGCGGCTTTCTACGCAATGCCCCCCGCGCGCGCGGGGGGCATTGCCGATCTGACTCCACGTAAGCAGTCCACCCCAACCGCCCGCGCGTCCCACCGCGCCTTGCCCATCGCGTCCGGTGCGTAGCATCTGACTCATGCCCGATCAAGCTTCAGGCGATTCTGGGCGGACCGGGCGCAGCCGAGCCGACGCTCACCCGCCGATGCCGCGGGACAAGCGCGGCTGGCAGGTCGCGCCTGCTCCCGACGGGCGTGGCATGCCCGAACAGACGCCGACTGGGCCTCCCCCGCACCGCAGGCGCGGCTTCATCTGGTTCGTGATCGCGCTGCTCGCGCTCAACTGGCTGTCGGTGCTGTTGTTCGCGCCCTCAGCCGGCCAACCTCGGGTGACGGTCTCGTTCAATCCCTACTTCCTCGAACAGGTCAAGGGCGGCGAGGTCAAGTCGATCTCCTCCAAGGGCGACACGATCGAAGGCACGTTCAAGGCCAAGCAGCGCTACCCAGCGAGCGACAAGAAAGCAACGCCGACCACGTTGTTCGCGACCGAGGTGCCGAGTTTCTGGAACGGCAGCGAGCTTGCTGCACTGTTGCAGGAAAAGGGAGTTGAAGTTAATGCGAAGTCGACTTCCAAGAGCACCTCGATATTGGCTGAGCTGCTACTCGGTTTCGGGCCAACGCTGCTGATAGTGGGGCTGTTCATATTCATCGCGCGGCGCGCGATGCGCGGCGGCGGCGGCATGGGCGCACTCGGCAACTTCGGCCGCTCCCAGGCACGGCGCATCGATCCCGAGAAGATCCGCGTCACCTTCGACGATGTGGCCGGCATCGACGAGGCAAAGGCCGAGCTCTCGGAGATCGTCGACTTCTTGCGCAATCCCGAGCGCTATGGGTGCCTGGGCGGACGCATGCCGCACGGGGTGCTGCTCTCCGGCGCGCCCGGCACCGGCAAGACCCTGCTGGCACGTGCGGTGGCCGGCGAGGCGCATGCCGCTTTCTTTTCGATCTCCGCATCGGAGTTCATCGAGGCGATCGTCGGCGTCGGGGCGTCGCGTGTACGTGACCTGTTCGCCAAGGCCAAGGAGGCGGAGCCGGCGATCATCTTCATCGACGAGCTCGATGCGATCGGGCGCTCGCGCCAGGGGTCGGTGTCCGTTACCGGCGCGAACGACGAGCGCGAGCAGACGCTCGACCAGATCCTCACCGAGATCGACGGTTTCGAGAGCTCCGAGGCCGTTGTCGTGCTGGCCGCCACCAACCGGCCTGACGTGCTCGACCCCGCCCTGCTGCGTGCTGGGCGCTTCGACAGGCGCGTCACCGTGCAGGCGCCCGATCGCGACGGTCGCGCGAAGATCCTCGCGGTACATACGCGCTCGATCCCGCTCGACGACGAGGTGAGTCTCGACGCCGTGGCACGCTCGACGCCCGGAATGGTCGGGGCCGACCTGGCCAATCTCGCCAACGAGGCGGCCCTGCTTGCCGCCCGCCGCGGCCACGAAAAGGTGAAGATGGCCGATTTCACCGATTCGCTGGAGAAGATCATGCTGGGCTCGCCCCGCGGGATACTGCTTTCTCCCGCGGACCGCGAGCGCACCGCCTACCACGAGTCCGGACACGCGCTCGTGGGGATGCTGACGCCCGGCGCCGACCCCGTACGCAAGGTGTCGATCATCCCCAGAGGAATGGCACTCGGAGTGACCCTGTCCACACCCGACGCCGACCGCGTGTCCTATTCGACCGAGGAGTTGCAGGCCAAGATTCGTGTTGCGCTCGGCGGACGCGTGGCCGAGGAGGTCGTCTATGGCACGATCACCACCGGCGCCGAGTCCGACATCCAGCAGCTGACCGCGATCGCGCGACAGATGGTTGGGCGTTGGGGGATGAGTGAGGCGCTCGGGCCGGTCACGCTGCTACCCAACGAGGACCAGCCGATGCTGCCCGGAATGAGCGTCACCTCCGAGCAGACGCAGCAACTGGTGGACGAGGAGGTGCGCAAGCTGGTCGAGCAGGCGCACGGCGAAGTGACACAGCTACTCACCGAGCACCGCTCGCAACTGGAGAGCTTGGCCCAAGCACTGCTCACGGCGGAGACGCTCGATGCCTTCGACGCTTACTCAGCGGCCGGCGTACCGGAGCACGACATCGAGCCGACTCCCGTCTCCTAGAACGACTCCGCCGGCACTCGGTGCGCGTCGCCGAGAGCGCGGCACCCGCGGTGGCGGGCGTTGTGCGAGAGCCTTTAGCTTCAGCAGCTGCGAAAGCAAGCCCACGGACCGCGCGGAGTGTCAGCTCACGCCAACCGCACGCCCCAGCGCGCGGAAAACGCCTGTCCGGGCTCCAACCGCGCGAGCCCGTCCCCGCTCTGCAGAGCATTGGCTGCGCACGTCATCGGCTCGACTGCCAGGCCGAGTCGCCGGCGCGACGGGGCGAGCGTGTGGGCGGTGTAGACCTGTAGGACCTCGTATTGTTCGTCCACCCACAGCTCCACGCGGCTGCCGTCGGAACGGTGAAGGCGCGCGGTGGCGCGGCCACGTGCGTCGCGGATCAGATCGCAGAAGCCGGAGTCGATCTGAAGCCCGCCGATCTGGCGCGGTTCGCGAAAATCGAAAGGAGTGCCCTCCACCGGCTCTCGATCGACGGGAACCTGGTGGCGCTCGTCCACCAGCAAGCGGGTGCGCGCGGGCAACTCGAATTCGCAACCATCGATTGTGCTTTCGCCGGGCGACAGGTAGGGATGCTGGCCCGCACCATACGGACATGCGCGCGAGCCGACATTGACAGCGCCGATCGTCACGTGCAGGCCGTCCTCTCCCAGCTCGTAGGCGACGGTGGCGTCGAGCGCGAAGGGGTATCCGGTCTGGGGGTGAAGGCGCGTGGCCATCACGACGCGGTGGGGCTCACGCTCTGCCGCCCACCACGAGCACCAGCGCAGCAAGCCATGGATCGCGTTGCGCTTTGCGGGCTCTGTCAGCGCGAGTTGGTGACGTTCACCGTCGAACTCGTAACGACCGTCAGCGAGCCGATTGGGCCACGGAAGCAAGACCGCGCCGTGCGCGCCGTCGCACATCTCCCCCACCTCGTAGGGGTGCAGAACCGGCTCCCCGGCAACCGTGTACTCGCGCAGCCCACCCCCCACTTCGACGATCGTCGCGCGCTGCTCGCCGAGCGCGATCTCGAACTGCTCACCTGAGGGCGCCGACGTCATCGAGGACTTGGCCTTTGGAGACTCTTCTTGCACGCGATCCATCTTGACTCATTTGGAAGGCCATGGCGCATGCGCCATGGCCCCGGGCCGCACATGTGCGGCCCGGCGGGTCGGCGCATGCGCCGACCCGAACAGCAGATGTGGATGGATGCAGACTCGCCTGGCGCAGGCCCAAATAGATTTGAGCGCTCGTTCAAGCGCTTGCCGCTCACTCGAAACGATTGCTCCCGCGACGGAAGGGCGTCCGGACAGCCGCCTGCCCGGACGCCCTTCCCACAGCTCAGCCGGGCAGTACCTGCGTACCCTCGATCTGCACAGCCTGGAGTTCGTCGGGGTCGAGCCCGAGCAGATGCAGGATCGTCGGGGCGATCTGCGTTGTCTCGACCGGTGCTCCGACAGTGGCCGGACCGATCGCGTTGGGTGCGTAGACCACCAGCGGAACGTCGCGATCCTGCGGGTCGGCACCGCCGTGCTCGGCGATCTTGCTCTCTTTGCCGGTGTACACGACCCCGTGCTGAACCACGCCCCACACGTCGGGGTGGCGGGGGTCCCACCTGGGCACACCGAAGTAGGCGGCTGCCGCGGCGCCGGCATAGACCTTCTGCAGGCCGGAGGAGGCGAGCGTCCTGGGCCCACCTTCGATCGTGTTGCCGGTGGCCGGGTGGGACATGAGGTAGTTAGCCACGAACTGGGCGGCTTCTTCGGAGCGGTTCGACAGCCACATCTGAATCGCATCGTCGTCGGTATCCGCCGCCACGAGATTCGGGACTCCCGGATGCAGGGCCGTCCAGGCTGCGTCGATGCCTTCCACGATCGGCCCATCGTCGATGCGCGTGAGCGCATTCGGGTCGGTCGGCGACTGGCCGTGCTTGGCCGACAGGATGATCGCCGTGCTATCAGCGAGTCCCTGACTGTCTATCTCGCTCACCAATGAGCCGACCTGGGTGTTGACGTATTCCAGCGCCCGCTGAAGTAGCGGTCCAGGCGTCGTACCACCGGGCAGGTAGCCGCCGGTGAGACCGTCGGAGCTCGGAAGCTTCTCGGCGGTGGAGACCGTCTGGAAGTTCATCCCGAAGATCCCGGGCACGCCCAGCTTGTCGGTACGGCTGTGGTTGTAGCCATCGATCTCGTTGAGCACGGCCTGCACCTTGTAGGAGTCGTACTGCTCGGTGGCCGCGTTGTCGCTCGTCCATTCATCCCCGGCGGAATAGCCCGGAGGTTCGCTTGCGATCTCGGGAGTAAAGAGGTCCTCAACGCCCTTGCCCGAAGGCCCGTCGAGGATCGAGTAGGACGGATGCTTGTCCGCCCAGGCGGTGCGCATGCCGTGCTGCACGGCGACTTCGAAGATCGTGTTGACCTTCAGATATTCGTTGGGATACACCGGCTTGCACGTTCTGGGATCGACTGGCAGCAGCGCTGGGTTGATGAGCGTCTGCGGCGATTCGGTCATCTGCAGGATGTTCGACGGCAGCCCTGCCAAGCCCTCGCCCGCGTCGAGCGCGGTGGGGTCGAGGTCGATCGATTCGTCGAGGTTGACTGCGGTGCCCGTCGGCTCGCCCGGGGTGCAGGTGGTGGTACCCGGCGGCAGCAGATCGTGGTTGTAGGTGTCGTCGTAGTAGATGCCCGTCACGCGCGGGTCGCCACCGGTGGCCTGAGCGACCATGCCGGGAAACGAGTCCGAGGGGATGGGGGTCTGAGCGCCTGTGTATTGGACGCCCTGGGTGGCAAGCGCCGCGAGCGTCGAAGTGGGATGGGTGGAGACATACCATTCGAGGTCGCTCTGATGCATCCCGTCCACCGACAGGAGCAAGACGTGCTGGATCGGTTGGCGATGGTGTCCGCCGGAGCTACCGCCATGGCCCTGGCCCCCGTGCCCCCCAAAGCCACCGCCGTGGCCCGAACCGCCGCCGTGACGACGATGTCCGGAGCGGCCCTTGTGTGCGCCGTGCTCGGAGCGCCCCCGATCGTGGCGCGATGACCTGGCGGCGGTGACAGCTGCAGGCAACACGAAGACGGTAAGGCCGACGGCTGCCGCGAGAAGAGCGATACACAGTCTGAGACGGGCACGCATCCGGATTCCTCCTTGACCTCGATTCCATTGCACGACGACTTATATGGGCCACCCCTGCGTGTCGATGTTGCCGACCGGTTACAGGGTTGAGTGATTCTCGTTACCGACTCCGCCACAGCGTGAGACCACCCAAAAACGCAGCGCGCAAGCCACAACTCGACAGCCTCGACGCACGCGCGATCGGTCGCGGGGTGACTGAGCGCAAATGCTGGGCTTCTATAATCCTCGTTGGACAAGCGACCACAGGAGGTGAGCACCCGAGGTGCTGCGCAGGCACATCGAGAAGCTCACTGGCGCAGACGCGACGACGCGTCTGCTTGGGGTGGGGCGCACGACCTTCAAGGCGTTCGAGGTCCCCAACTACCGCCGCTACATCTCCGGTCAAGCGATCTCGCTGTGCGGCACTTGGATGCAGATGGCGGCACAGTCGTGGCTGGTGCTGACGCTCACCGGCTCGGCGACGACGCTCGGCCTGATCGTGGCGCTGCAGACGCTTCCGATCCTGCTCCTGGGCCCCTACGGCGGCGTGATCGCCGATCGCGTGGACAAGCGTCGCACGATGATCTTCCTGCAGGGCATGATGGGCGTCCAGGCGCTGATACTCGGCGTGCTCACGATCACCGGCGAGGTGCGCGTGTGGCAGATCGGGGTGCTCGCGATGCTGCTCGGCCTCAACAACGCCTTCGAGAACCCAGCGCGTCAGTCGTTCATGCTCGAGATGGTGGGGCCCGAGCACCTGCGCAATGCGGTGAGCCTCAACTCGGTGCTGGTCAACGTGGCGCGTACGATCGGGCCGGCGGTCGCTGGACTGTTGATCGCGACTGTCGGCGAGGGTGTCTGTTTCCTCGCCAACGCGGCCAGCTTCATCGCTGTGATCGCTTCGCTTTTGACGCTCGATCTCGCCGCGATCCATCCCAGCCCGCCCTCGGGGCGCGAGCCTGGGCAGCTGCGCGAAGGCCTGCGCTACATCAGGAACAACCGCGAGCTGGCGATCCCACTGCTGATGATGGCGCTGGTGGGCACACTCGCCTACGAGTTCCAGGTGACGCTGCCGGTCATGGCCCGCCAGGGGCTGCACGTCGGCGCGGCGGGCTATGGCTTCATGACCGCCGCGATGGGTGCCGGCGCGGTGGCTGGCGGCCTGCTCGTCGCTGCCGTGGGACGCACCGGACTGCGCCCGCTCGTGATCGCCTCGGGCGCGTTCGGCGCCGTGATCGGACTCGCCGCGTTGGCCCCGACATTGCCGGTGGAGCTCGTGGCACTTGCACTCGTCGGCTGGGCGAGCATCTCCTTCATGGCCACCGGCAACTCGACGCTGCAGCTCGGCGCCGCGCCTTCGATGCGTGGTCGCGTGATGTCGCTGTGGTTCGTGGCCTTCCAGGGCTCCACCCCGATCGGGGGACCTTTGATCGGCTGGGTGATGGCCTGGGCAGGGGCTCGCGCCGGTCTTGGCGTGGGCGCCGTCACCTGCCTGCTGGTGGCACTGATGGGGCTGATGGCGCTGCGCGGTATCTCCCCGTTCGCGCGTGCCGACACCGCGCCGCGCGCGGTGGAGTCATAAACCGGCCGCCGGCTAGGAGTCGGCTTCGCCCAGGAAGTCGATCAGCAGCTCGTTGACGCGCTCGGGCGCGTCGTGCTGCACCCAGTGTGTAGCCTGCGGAATGCGCTCCATGCGCAGGTTGGGCACCCACTCAGGCGCCGGTTCGGCCAGCTCGCTGCCGAGGTGACGGTCGAGCATTCCCCAGATCACCATTGTGGGCGCCGGGATCGGCCTCATCTGCGCGAGTGTCGCGCGCGGCGAGCGCCGCAGGGCGGCCCGGTAGTAGTTGATCATTCCCGTGAGCGCCCCCGGCTGTGACCAAGCCTCCACGTAGCGTTCGAGATCCTCGTCGGTGAACGCCTTTTTGGAGTCAGAGCGCAGCGAGCGCTTGGCGAAGGAGAAGTCGTCGCGCCCGATCAGGTACTCCGGCAGGCGCGGGATCTGGAAGAAGAACATGTACCAGCTCTTGCGCAGCTGCCTGAGCGTCCTGAAGCCCTCGAGCATGCGTGAGGTGTGCGGCACGTTGAGGATCGCGAGGCGCTTCACCACGTCCGGGTGGACCGTCGCCACAGCGTAGGCCACGGCTGCGCCCCAGTCGTGGCCTACGACGAAAGCGTCCTGCTCACCAAAGCTGCGGATCAGTCCGGCGATGTCGCCCGCCAACAGCGTCGCGTCATAAGCGCGCCATCCCTGCGGCTTGTCGGAGAGGTCGTAGCCGCGCATATCGGGCGCTACCACGTGGTAGCCGGCCTCGGCCAGAGGCCCGATCTGATGGCGCCAGGAGTACCAGAACTCGGGAAAGCCGTGCAGCAGAACGACCAGCGGCCCAGTGCCGGCCTCGACGTAGTGCAGTCGCACGCCACCGCCGACATCCGCATCGCCGTGGCTCAGTTGTGCCTCGGTCGTGCTCATGACCCCATCGTAGACCTCGCCGTCCGCTCACGATGTCACCTTGTAGTTCCACGAGCATGAAAAGCGAGGAAACGTGTCCGTTGCACTCTTGATAGCCGGCTTGGTCGTCGGTGCCCTGGCGGGCGCCGCTGTCGCCGCGGCGCTTGCGCGCTCCGGCAGCGAGCGCATACGCGAGCAGCTCGACTCCATCTCCGCCGACAGCCGCGAGCGGATGCGCGACGAAATGAAGTCGATCTCCGTCGATGTGCTGGCGCAGACCGGAGACTCGCTCGCACAACGTTTGATCGAGCAGCAACGCGCCGAACAGGAGCGCACTGTCGGCGAGATGGCGCGTCGCGCCGAGGAATGGAAAGGACTCGTGCAGCCGGTCCACGAGAAGCTTGGCAAGTTCGAGAGCGAGATCGGCCGTCTCGAGCGCGAGCGCAAGCACGCCCAGGGCGAACTGGCGAACATGGTCCGCCAGTTGCACGAAGGGGTCGGCGGCTTGCGCGCACAGACCGACAATCTGACCTCGGCCCTGAAGGGCCCGAGCACGCGCGGGTCCTGGGGCGAGCTTCACCTGCGCCGGGTGATAGAGATGGCCGGGATGGTCGAGCACTGCGATTTCGTAGTGCAAAGCACGATCCACACCGAAGACGGACGGCTGCGGCCCGATGTTCTCGTGCATCTGCCCGGAGACAAGCTGATCGTGATCGACTCGAAGTTTCCGGGTAACGCGCTGTTCCAGAACGTCGACGCAACCGACGAGGCCCAGGGCGCGCTGGCGATGGCACGCCATACCAAGCAACTGCGCGAACACATCACCAAGCTCGCCTCCAAGGGCTACCAGGACCAATTCGCCTCCACACCTGAACTGGTCGTCATGTTCGTGCCCTCCGACGGCAACTACCTGGCCGCTCTCGCCAGCGATCCGACCCTCATCGAGTACGGGGTCAATCAGGGTGTGCTGATCGCTACGCCGACCACTTTGATTGGCCTGCTCAAGGCGATCGATTACGGCTGGCGCCAGGAGCGGCTCGCCGAGTCGGCTCGCCAGATCGCCGAATTGGGGCGCGAACTACACAAGCGCCTTGGCGTATTCGTGGAGCCGCTGGTCAAGGTCGGGCGTAACCTCGGCTCTGCGGTGGACGCCTACAACCAGGCAGCTCGCTCGTTCGATTCGCGTCTGGCTCCGAAGGTCAGGGAACTCGTCGAGCTGGGGGCGTCGTCCGGACGTGAAATTCCCGAGCCCGCGCCGATCGAGGCGAACCCGCAGGCGCCGACCATCAGGCTCGATCCGAGCTCTGACGGAATGGAGCCATTGGGCACTCACCAGGCACAGTTGCAAAGAACGCCGATGATCCGCGCGCGCGACGGTCGTCCGCGCGAGGCGATTGCTAACGCGGAGCCGGAGCGCGAGCGGCTGGAACCTTCTGCTGCGGACGAGCTTCCACTGGTCTGAACCTCTGGCGGCGACTCAGCCCCACGAGGACCACAAGCGCACTCGCCACTGGCACGGTCGCCGGCAACTCGTCGATTACGAAGAACAGCAGGTCGAAGGCCACCGCCAGCAGGGCGACGAGCACCGCCCCCGTCGATTGACGCGAGCGGCCCGTCGCGGCGGTGCCCGTATTGGCACTCTCCATGCCGGGGGTCACCCTGTCGGGCACCACCCGCGGGGCACGAGCAGGCAGGCAAGCGAGCAAGCCGCCAAGGACCCCAGCCACGAACAGGTCCCCGTAGCCCATCACCGCCGAGCCGAACACCTCGGCCTGCAGGCGCGGCAAGCCTCCCACCGGATGAGCTGCGTTGAGCGCGTTGTTGGGGGCTTGCAACAAGCTGGAGACCACGAGCGCGGTGTCGGCGCAGGCCATCGCCACGATCCCGACCGCGAGCCAGCGTGCCGGCGTGACACCCGCGATCAGAGCGCCGAGCGCCACACAGCTGAGCGCCGAGAGCAGGACGCCCGCACCCTGACCGACGAGTGCGCCGCGATCGGCCCACGCCAGCACGAACAACGGCGCGACCAACAGCGCCAAGCCCGAGCGAGCGCCGTGCATCAGCCAACCGAGCGCGAGCGCGGCCAGCAGCGGTACCGCGACCAGCGCGACATACGTCAACGCCTGGGCGCTTGCCTCTTCAGCCAGCGAACCCACCGCCACGAAGCCAACGATCGAGAGCGCCGGGACGAGTGCCCACAGGCGGCTGTGCAAGCGTGCTGTCCACGCTGGAGACCAAGACCGCGGCAGCGCCACGACCAGGCCCTGGCAGAGCGATAGCACGGCGATGGAAGCCCAAAACGGAATCACATAGTCAAAATAGAGGCGAATGACTCGTTGGGACTGGACATGGGAGGAGCGCTCCCAGGCAAACCGCACTCCGCCCGTCGCCCCTGAGGAGACCGGCGAAGGGCCGGACATGCCCTCAGCGACAGGCGCAGCGCCACCTCCGCCCCCCGGCGTGAGCCCGGTCGTTCGTCGCCGCCGTATCGCCGCTGGCGGGTTGGCGATCGTCTTGCTGGCCGTGCTGATCGTGGCCGTGGGCTCTCACAAAAGCTCAGGCAAGACCCACGTCACCGTCGCCAAGGACCATCGGACCATCCCCTCGCTCACCCCGGCCGAACGCGCGGCCGCCGCCGTCAAGGGCGAAGACGATGCGGTCAACTCGGTGCTCGCCTATACGCCGGCGGTCACCAGCGGCGGCTCACACGGCAACGAGCTGGCGCTCACCTTCGACGACGGGCCCGGACCCTACACGCAGCAGCTCGTGGCCACGCTCGACCGGCTGCACGTGCGCGCCACCTTTTTTGCGATCGGCTCCCAAGAGCGGTATTTCTCGGCCGGCACGATCGCTGAGATCAAATCTGGCGACGTGGTCGGCGACCATACCGAGACGCATCCGATGATGGCCACGCTCTCCCCGCACGAACAGTACGAAGAGCTGTTCGATCAGATGGCCCAGATCGAGGTAATCGGCGGCAGGCGTCCGCGCCTGTTCCGCCCGCCCTACGGGTCGTTTGACGCGACCACGTTCAAAGAGCTGCACCACCTGCGTCTGCTGATGATTCTGTGGTCGGTCGATACCTCCGACTACACCTTGCCCGGCGTGAGCGCGATCGTACATACCGCGCTTGCCGGGGCCAAGCCTGGCGCGATCATCTTGATGCACGACGGTGGCGGCAACCGCGAAGAGACGATTGCCGCGCTGCCGGCGATCGTGCAAGGACTTCGCAAGCGTGGGCTGCATCCCGTCACCGTCCCGCAACTGCTCGAGGACGACCCGCCGCCGCACGGGTTGCCGCTACCGACCAACCTGAGCGGCGATTGAACTACAGGCGCCAAGCGTAAGTCACGCTTGGCGATGTCCCCTGCGCGCGCGGGGGACATCAGTTTGCGCTGAAATCCGGTTTGCGCTGAAATCCGCCTTCCCGCGCGCGAGGGGCATCAGTGCGCGAGCTGCACCGTCTTGACGACGAGCAGGACCATCGCCACCAGCAGGTAGCCGCGCAGCATCAGCATGCCCGCCTTGCGTCCGGGCGACCAGACCGGACGCTCGAGCAGGGCCAACGGCGGCATCGTCCACGTGCTGCGCTCCACGACCGGCTCCTCCTCCGATGCCATCGCCGGCTGTGACGCCCGCCGGCGCAATGTGTAGGCACCGGCGATCAGCAAGGCCGCGGCGGTGCCAATGCTGAGGTACTCGAACAGGTGCGTGACATCGATGTTCGGGAACATCGTGCTCGCCATCAGGATCAGCGAGAGCTCGACCAACACGGCAATGATCACGCTGGCGATCGCGTTCAGCCACGGCGGGTTCGACCATGGGCCCAGCACCTCCCGGTCGTTGCACAGCAGCAGCAGAAACACCGTGGCACTCGGCAAGAGCACGCCCGCCAGCGCTTGCACCGAGGTCGTGATCAGGCCGAGCGGGGCGCCTGGGATCAGCACGATGCCCGCCGCGAAAGCGACCATCAAAGTGAAGCTGGCGTAGAACACCTTGGCGTCGCGAATGCCACGGTTGAGCGAGTGGCGCTGCCCGAATACGTCGCCGAACGCGTAGGAGGTCGACAGGGTCACGGCCGCGGCGCCGATCAGCGAGGCGTTGAGCAGGATGATCGCGAAGAACGTGCCCGCCGTCGACCCGAGCGTCCGGCGCAACTCGGTGGCGACCGTGCCGGCATCGTTGAAGTGGCCCGCGTAGATGGTGCCGCCGAAGGCGAACGCGGTCACCGAGATCAGGGCGCCGGCGCCCAACACGACCACGAACGCACCGATCACGGTGTCGGCGCGCTCGTAGTTGATCCAGCGCGGAGTGATGCGCTTGTCGATGATGTTCGACTGCTGGAAGAACAGCTGCCACGGCGCCACCGTGGTGCCGACGATCGCGATTATCAACAGCACCGCGGTCGAGCTGACGCCGCCCTTGATGCTCGGCGAGAACGTGTCGTGGGCGACCGTGCCGAGATCCGGATGGGCAAGTATCAACAGCGGAATCACGAGGAAGTTGGCGATGACGAACACGTACATGAAGCGCTCCCAACTGCGGAAGCTGCCCGTGGATGTGATCGCCACCAGTGTCAACGCAGCTACAGGCACCGCTATGTACTTGCTGACACCGAAATACTCGAGTGCGAGGCTCACGCCGATGAACTCGGTGACGATCGTGAGGAAGTTGAGGATGAACAGGTCGCCGACGGAGAACCAGCCCCAGAAGCGGCCGAAGCGCTCGTTGATGAGGCGTGCGTGGCCGACACCGGTGACGGCGCCCAAGCGAATCACCATCTCCTGGTTGACGATCAAGACCGGGATCAGCAATACCAGTGTCCACAGCAGCGTGGTGCCGTAGTTCTGGCCGGCCTGCGAGTAGGTGGAGACGCCACCTGCGTCGTTGTCGCCGACCATCACGATCAGGCCGGGTCCCATGATCGCCAGCAGTGCCAGGAGCTTGGCGCGTACGCCATGTCTGGCGCCCGTGTCGTGCAGCTTGATCGTGCCCAGCGCGCCGCGAATATCGCCGATATGAGCCTCGTCCAGAACCGGCGGCACGCCATCTGGGCGTGGCGGAGCGGGCGGCGTGCTCAGCGTCGTCTCCTCAGTTGTCTCCGGGCGCTCAGACATACGGCCCGGACTCTAGTGGGACGCTGGGCCTAGTCGCGGGCGAGGCCGAAGCGGCGCCGCCAACCGGCCGGGAGGGTGAGCTCCAGCACGTCATCGACGGTCACTACCCCGACGACGCGCTCATCCTCATCGACAACGGGGAGCATCACGAGGTTGTAGTCGGTCATCGTGCGCGCCACCTCGGGCAGGTCGGCATCGGTGTGCACCGACTCGGTCTCTTGCTCGGCGACGTCCGACAACGATGTTTGGGCGTCGCTGCGCAGGAGCGTCACGACCGCCACCGAGCCCGACAGCTTGCCCTCGTCGTCGTGCAGGTAGACGGTGGTGAGCGTGGTCGGTGCGATCTCGCTGGAACGTACGTGCTCAAGGGCCACGGCAACAACGTCCTCGGAAGGGAGCACGATGCAATCGGGGCTCATCAGACCGCCGGCCGTCTCCGGGTTGTAGCCGAGCAGGCTCTCGATCTGATGCTCCTGAGCCGGCGGCAGCAGTGCCAGGATCCTGGAGCGGCGATCCTGCTCGATCTCGACGATCAAATCGGCCGCGTCGTCTGGAGCCATGCGCGCGATCACGGCCGCCACCTGCTCGTCGGGGCGCTCGCGGATGAACTCGAGCTGGTGGTGCTCGTCGAGCTCCTCGAAGACGTCTGCCTCGAGCTCTCGATCTTGGCCGACGGCCTTGATTATCTCCTCGCCCTCCTCGTGCGAGGCGGCCTCCACCAGGTCGGCGATCTCCGCCGGATGCAGGTTGGCGAGCTTGCGGTGGGAGAAACGCAGCCGTGCGGTTGGAACATGATCGACGAACGGCTCGAGCGTAGACCAGTCGAGAAACGCCTGATCGCCGATCCAGCCCTTCAGTGGGCGCGGCAAGCGTCTGCGCAGACGAGCGCGCCTGGCGTTGTCCACCCCGACGACCCGCCACCAGCCCTCGATACAGGCCAGCTCGATCTCGTGTGCGGTGACGAGTACCGGCGGATCGGCCTCGACGTCGACCAGCGTGCGTCCGAGCACGTCCTGACCGAGCAGCACCTCGCCCACGCGTCGCTCGAAGCGCTTGAGCGAGAGTTTTTCGCCTGACAGGCGCACCGCACCGGGTTGCAGCTCGGCGACGCGCGCGATCGGCACGAACAGCTCGCGCCCGCCGATGCGCGCCTTCAAACCGGTCACGGGCGGGTAGCCGCCGTCGGCGAGCCGCACGATCAGGTCTTCCACGCGTCCGAGCCTCTCCCCCGCCCTGTCGAGCAATGGACTGCGCAGGACCGTCGAGAGGTGCATCACCGGCTGTGACAAAGCGTCCATACGTTAATGCTCCACCCGGACCATACCGAGAGCGAGGACTACTCGCAAAGCAACGCCGCGCCGATCGCCCCACCCAGATCGCCGAGGCTGGCGAGACGCATGGTCGGCGGCTGCTCGTCCTTGAACAGATGTGGCTTCATCGCCGCCAGGATGCGCTCGAGCATCGGCTCGCCGAAACGGCTGCCCAAGCCGCCTCCCAGCAGCACAAGCTCGACGTCGAGCAGGTTCACCGCGGAGGCGATGCCGCTGCCCAGCGCCTTGACCGCGCGCTCGATCAGGCGCAGTGCGAGCTTGTCCTCGTGCTTGAGGGCGTGTGCCCACACGCCGCTTGAGAGCGTCTCGCGTTCGCGCTCGCGCATGATCTCGAACAGGTCGGTGTGGTGGCCTTTCTCGACCATGCGCTTTGCCTTGGCTTCCATCGCCCGGCGTCCGGCATAGGCCTCCATACAGCCGCGCCTGCCGCATCCACAACGCGCGCCCCCTTGCTTGACGACCATGTGACCGATCTCCCCCGCGTCGCCGCGACCGTGCCACAACTGGCCATCGAGTGCCACGCCACCACCGACGCCCGTTCCCCAGAAGACCCCGAGCAGTGATTTCGCTCCGCGACCGGCGCCGAGCAAGAGCTCGGCGTTGGCGGCCACCGACACGTCGTTGCCCAGCTTCACGCTCGGCCCGAGCCGCTCGGAGAGCAGTGCCGCCAGCGGCACTTGTTGCTCCCATTCCGGCAGGTTTCCCGCGCGCGCAAGGGTGCCCGCCGCCGCATCGACCTCGCCCGGTACGCCGGCGCCGATGCCGTCCAACTGCGCGACATCGAGCTGCGCTGCGGCCGCTGCCTCGGACATGCAGGCGACGAGTGCGTCGACCACCGCTGACGGGCCCCCCTTGTGCGGAGTCAGGCTGCGCGCCTGCCCCAGCACTGTGCGATCGTCGCCGCGCATCACGATCGTCTGGATCTTGGTCCCGCCGAGGTCGATTCCGCCGTAGGTGGTCATAGGCTCGGACTTTACCCGCCCTTAGGGCGTTTCTTCTCCCACTCTTACGCCATAAGCCCAATATCAGAGGTGCCGATGACCAAGCGCACAGGAAGTCCCTGGCTCAACTACCTGCTGGGCCTCTTGTGTGTGGGGGCGATAGCCGCCGCCATCTTGCTTGTCGGGCCGGCCTCCGGGAGCACCACTGCCGTAACGCGTACGGCAAAGGCCGCGGAAGGCGTCGTCCAGTCCACCGTCTCCGGCAGCGGCAACCTGCAGCCGGCCAGCCAGCTCGATCTCGGCTTCAAGACGAGCGGCACGGTCACCAAAATCTACATGTCCCAAGGCGAGTACGTGACCGAGGGCAAGCTGATCGCCGAACTCAACCCGCAGAGCGCCGAAGTAACGCTCGAACAATCCAAGGCCACACTGCTTTCTGCCGAAGCGAACCTGGTCAAGGAGGAAGAAACCGACGGCGAAGGCACCACTGGATCCGGCGGATCGGCATCCGGCGGCGCGAGCGCGGCGGCCGCATCGGTTCACCCGATCGACGCCGAAAAGAAGCCGGAATCGGAGCCGAGCACTGCGCCAAGTACGAGTCCCACGGAACCGACCCACACCACCACAACACCGAGCGCCACTTCCACGGAACCAACCCACACCACCACCTCCAAGACCACCGTGCCCCAGGGCAAACGAGAGGAATCGCAGTCGAGCGGCTCGTCCTCCAGGGAAAACGAAAGCTCGGGTTCTTCGAGTAAAGCCACCGTCAGCGCCGCGACGCGCGAAGCGAACCTTGCCTCGGCCAGGGCTGCCGTCAAGAGCGATCGGCTGACTGTGCAGAGCGATGAAGAGGCTGTCGGCGCCACCAAGCTGTACGCGCCGCAGAACGGCACGATCGTCTCGCTCTCCGGGCAGGTCGGAGAAGTCGTATCCGGCAGCGGCACGACCAAGGCCTCCAGCAGCAGTTCCTCCAGCTCCTCGGGATCGGGCAGCTCCGCAACCGGCTCCTCGGCGGTGACGGGCCGCTCGGCCAGCGGCGCCTCATCTTCGTCCTCTTCCGGCTCGGGCTCCTCCGCTTCCTCGAGCTCCGCCTTCGCGGTGCTCAGCGATCTCTCCTCGATGCAGTTGGTGGTGGCGCTGAGCGAATCGGAAATCGGCAACGTCAAGGTTGGTCAGATCGCGACCGTCACGGTCGAAGCGCTCGAAAGTCGTAAGTTGGCTGCTCACGTCAGCGAAGTGGCCACGCTTTCGACCAGCAGCAGCGGCGTCGTCAGCTACGACGTCACATTCCAGCTCGACCAGATGGAAGCAGGGCTGAAGCCAGGCATGAGCGCAACCGCCGAAGTCGTCGTCAAGCAAGCCGAAGGAGTCAACGTGCCGACCACCGCCATCTCAGCGGATTCGGTGACTGTGGTGCGCGACGGCAAAGACGTGCGCCAGCGCGTCGTCACGGGCCTGGCCGGCAACACCTCGACGATCGTCGTTAGCGGCCTGAAGGCTGGCGAAACCGTCGTGCTGCCCGCGGCCACCAGCACGAGCTCCAGCACCAGCCTCACGTCCCGGCTGAGTCGCCTAGCCGGTGGCGGGGGCGGACTCGGCGGTGGAGCCGCCGGCGGGGGCGGATTTGGCGGCGGAGGCGGGGCCGCCTTCTTCAGAGGGGGCGGCGGCTGATGCACCGCCCCCTGCGCCCGAGCAGCCAGAGCGAGACTCGCACCCCACGAGTGCGCCCGCTGGTTGAGCGCGCGCTGCCGGCGGGCGGCGCCACCCGCAAGAGGGCGACCCGTGGGCGGGCGCCGGTCATACAGGTACACGACGTCTCCAAGACCTTCGATCTCGGCCAGATCCATGTGCACGCCTTGCGCAAAGTCTCGCTGCGGATCGACACCGGAGACCTCGTAGGCATCATGGGCAGCTCCGGCAGTGGCAAGAGCACGCTGATGAACATCCTCGGTTGCCTGGACGTTCCCACGAGCGGGCGCTACCTGATCGACGGGGTCGACGTCAGCCACATGGACGAGGACGATCTCTCCGACCTGCGCAACCGCAAGATCGGCTTTGTCTTCCAGAGCTTCAACCTCGTGCCGCGCACGAGCGCGATCGACAACGTCGAGCTGCCGCTCGCCTACGCCGGCCTGGGCCGCGCTGAGCGCCGCCGCCGCGCTGAGGCGGCACTCAGCGCAATGGGCATGGCCAACCGCTTCCACCACCAGCCTTCCGAGCTCTCCGGCGGCCAGCAGCAGCGCGTCGCTGTCGCGCGGGCGATCGTCACCAACCCCTCGCTGATCCTGGCCGACGAGCCGACCGGCAACCTCGACTCGCACTCGACCGAGGACGTGCTGCGCATCTTCGGCCACCTCAACGAGGAAGGCCGCACCGTGGTTCTGATCACGCACGAGCCCGACGTCGCCGACCAGACCAAGCGTGTGATCCGCCTCTCAGACGGGGAGATCGTCGAAGACCGTCGTTTACTTGGTGTGCGCGACGCGCCGCCGGTGCTGCACGCGCAGAAGTCCTCCCATCGTCCTCCCGCGGACACTGGTGTCGCGGAGTCAGCTTCGTGATCATCTCAACCTCAAACATCCCGCGAGCCGCACGGAGGCTGAGTCGCGATCGATCGGCCCACTGTGATCGCGTTGGCATCACAATCATCGAGACCGAGCCATGATCGGTCCGGGCACACTGCGCATCGCCTGGAGCGGGATCACGACGAACAAGCTGCGCTCGGGGCTAACGATCCTCGGCATGACGATCGGCGTCGCTTCGGTGATCGTGCTGATCGCCGTCGGCAACGGCTCCTCCAAAGCCGTCGAGTCGCGCATCCAGAGCCTGGGCACGAACGTGTTGATCGTGATGCCGGGCGGCGGCGGCTTTCGTCTTGGCGCGCGTGCGAGCAGCGCAAGCGGCGTCTCGCTCACCAAGCAGGATGCCGAAGCACTGCAGAACCCGAGCCTTGCCCCGGACGTGCAGAGCGCCTCGCCCGTCGTCAACGCCGACTCGGTCAAACTCGTGTACGGCAGTTCCAGCTACGAACCGTCCTCGTTCGTCGGCACTACACCCTCCTATCTGACCGCCCACAGCTACAACGTCGCCGAAGGCAGCTCGTTCACCTCCGCCGATGTCAGCCAGCACAAGCGAGTGGCCGTGATCGGCCAGACGGTCGTCGAGGAACTGTTCTCCGGGGTGAGTCCGATCGGACAGAACATGAAGGTCAACGGCAGCAACTTCGAAGTCGTGGGGGTGCTCGCCTCCAAGGGATCCAGCGGCACCACCAACGAGGACGATGTCGTGATGGCACCGATCACCACCGTCCAGAACACGCTGAGCGGGTCCGGGCCGATCGACTCGATCACCGTGCAGGCGAAGTCCGAGTCCTCGCTCAACGCGGCCGAAGCGGAGGTCTCGACGATCATCGAGGAACGCCACAAAATCAAGGACACCTCAGAACCGGGCTTCAGTGTGCTCAACCAGGGCTCGCTGCTTGAAACCTCGAGCTCCACGAGCAGCGTGTTCACGACGCTGTTGGGCGAGGTGGCTGCGATCTCGCTGCTGGTCGGCGGGATCGGTGTGATGAACATCATGCTCGTCAGCGTCACCGAGCGTACGCGCGAGATCGGCATCCGCAAGGCGATCGGCGCGCGCCGCAGCGACATCCTCACGCAGTTTCTGACGGAGGCGGTGCTGGTCTCGCTGATCGGCGGCCTCACGGGGGTGTTCGTCGGCGTGGTCGGCAGCCAGTTCGAGATCGCCGGGGTTCACCCGGAAATTGCCACCTACTCGATCTTCCTGGCCTTCGGTGCTGCCGCCCTTTCCGGCCTGTTCTTCGGCACCTACCCGGCCGCCCGTGCGGCTTCGCTGCGACCGATCGAAGCGCTGCGCTTTGAGTGATCAACCGCCCCCCCAAGAGGAGTCCGTCATGCCCCCTGAGCAAGTCACCGTCGAACAGCAGGAGGAGTGGTTGGAAGAGCCGCCGGAGTCCGAGCTGCCGCCCAGGCCCCGCCGCCGGCTGCTCACACCGGTACCGCTGGCATTGATGGGCGTACTGGCGATCGCCTGCGGCTTCATCGGCGGCGTACTGGTCGAGAAGGGCCAAAACTCTTCCAGCTCCTCTGCAGGCGGCGCGTCGGGTCTCGCCTCGCGCTTTGCCGCTCTACGTGCGGGGGCCTCGGGTGCGTCGGGCACGGGCGCACGCTCCGGTGCCGGCTCTGTGGCCGGCGGCTTCGGCGGCGGCGCTTCTGGCACCGGCGGCTTTACCCGCCCGACTGCCGGCACCGTTGCCTACCTCGACGGGAGCACGCTGTATGTGACCAACTCCGAAGGCAACACCGTCAAGGTCACGACCTCTGCTGGTACGACCGTCAACAAGACGGTGAAATCGTCTGTCAAAGGCATCCACCCTGGCGAAACTGTGACCGTCACCGGCGAAACCGGCTCGGGGGGCTCGGTCAATGCCGAATCGATCGACGTCGGTTCAGGTGGGGGCCTCGCCGCCCTGTTCGGCAGCTCCGGCGCCCACGGCGGGTCCGGCTCGAGCTCACACGGCGGCGGCGAACCCGCGCTATTCGGAGGCTAGCCATGCAAGAGTGGTCTCTCCGGAAAGACGATTCGGCTCGGATCGACTCCGCGCATCGAGCGCGCATGGAGGAAACCCGACGCTTCGCCGCAGCATCCGACCAGCACCCCGAAGACGTTCATCGACAAAGGAGCTCCATGCCTCACGCCAACACTCGCCACCGCATGCCCGCGGTCGCCGTAGTCGTAGTCCTGTTGCTGGCTTGCCTAGGCCTGGCGGCCTGCGGCAGCTCGTCGTCGAGCACCACATCCTCGAGTGCCAACGCGGCTTCTACCGGCGCCGCTTCTGGTACATCCTCGACGGGATCCACCTCTACCACGCCGGGCGCGCCGGGTGGCGGACGCGGCTCAGCCCGCTTCACGGCTTTGCGCGAATGTCTGCAGAAGAACGGCATCGCGCTGCCCAAGCGCACCCCGGGTTCTCGTCCGGGCGGCGGCTTCGTCCCTGGCGCGGGTGCGGGTGGCGGACCGCAACTGCCAAGCGGCGTAACCCGCGCGCAGTACGAAGCGGCCCTGAAGAAGTGCGGCGGCGGGAGCGGACACTTCTTCCGCAATGGCGCGACGCAGCGGCTCAATAATCCCGTGTTCAAGGCGGCGCTCGCCAAGTACGGCGACTGTCTGCGCGAAAACGGCATCAAGCTGCCTGCGCCGAACACCTCGGGCAATGGCCCGATCTTCGACACGAAGGGGATCGACACCGACAGCTCCCAGTTCAAGGCCGCTTCGGCGAAGTGCCGCAGCGCATTGACCAGCGCCTTCAGGCGTCCGGCCGGAGCGCCCGGAGCCGCCGGGGCTCCGCCGGCCGGCGGAGCATCCGCCAGCGGCGAAAGCAGCACAGGCTAGAGAAGCACTTGGGAGGTGAGGCGGTGGTGTCAGCGCACACCGCCGCCTCGCTCGCTCCTGGTCGAAGTGGAGTGTGGCGGCAGTATCCCCTCTGACCTGCCGACACTCCTGCCTACACGGCCATGGTCGCTACTGCGTCATCGGCAGCAAGGGCCTACGGCCGTGCGCTTGTGCCGGACCCGCCATTGCCAGGTGTGGCGCTCTTGTCGCGTATCGCCGAGGCGCTCGGCTTCCTCGACAGCTTCGGTTTCTGCAGCGTGCTCAGCTGTGTCATCAGCCGCTGCCACTCGAGCGTGTTCAAGATCGGGTTGGCAACGAGCGGGACTGTCGCACTCGAGCTTGCCGCGTGGGCTGTCTTTGCTCCGACGTTCTTGCTCGTCTTCGCGGAGGCAGGCTTGGCCAGCTCGATCTTGATGTAGCCGGAGTAGTCGGACGCAGCCACCGTGCTGGGCGCGCCCGGATATCTCATCAGGCTCACGATCCGCTTCGGCGCGAACTTGTGTTGCAGTGTGAGCAGTGTGCGAATCGTGATGTCGGTGATCGTGCCTGCGCCCTGGTGGCCGGCGACCGGGACGCCGTTGATGGCTGTCAGATAGATCGTGTCCGGCGGCGGGAAGGTGGTCACGACGCCCTTGACTGTGCGCTCGGTGCTGCCGCAGCGTAGCTCTCCGACGGTTGGCTTCAGTCCGCTGCGCGAGAGGAACACGAGCAAGGCGAGCGCTTGGGAGCCGACCTTGCCGGCAACGACCTGTTCGCGATCGCAGCGACCGAGCTTGATGTCGGGATCGGCTAGCACCGCGCTGTCGAGTTCGACGCGCGAGAGCAGGAAGGCATCGCTTGCAGTGGCACCGGCGAGCACCGGGCCGTCTTTCGCGCCCTGCGGGTGCAAGGCGATGCCGAGCTGGCTCCAGTTCTCGAGGATCGGCCGCGGGTCGATCGCGCTTTGAGCGCCGGCTGGACGGATCGCGAAGCGCAGGCTCGCATCCGGGTTTTCGACTTTCGAGTCGAGATGGCCCAAAACCGTACCCTGAGCGACGACCGAGCCTCGACCCAGCTTCATCAAGCCGTCCGCCGCTGCCTTGGCGCCGGCCGAGCGCGCTGCCAGGAGACGTGCGGCTGCTGCTGCGTCTGGGTTGTCGGGATGGGCGAACACGCGGACCTTGCCCGCCTCGACCGGCGCTTGGGCTTCTCCGGCCGAGCCTGACGACGCCACGCTCGCGATCTTCGTCGAGATGGCCGTCTTCTTCTTGGCTACGTGCAGCGTGACCGGCAGCTGGCGCCCGGAGCTTGCGGTGAGCTTTGGCGTCGGGTCGCCGGCGCTTTCGCCACTCTGAAGCGCACCCTTGGGTAGCTGGACTTGCACCGGCTTTGGCAGGCGATAGTCGGGCGCGATGCTGCCGAGCCCGGCGTAGGTGAAGAGATCGCCATAGGTGTCGCGCAGCACCACGTAGCGGCCGAGCTTGTGCGAGCGGCCGATGCCGACGATGCGCCCATCCTCGACCGCCACCACCGGCGCGCCGCGGCGGGCAAGCAGCTCCGAGAGCTGCGAAGGTGGAGCGGCCGCGTTCAGAGCGCGTTCGGCGTCTGCCGCACTGGCGGTGGGCGAGGGAGCCGGAGTCGAGCCTGGAAGCGCCGCGGCCGCTTTTGCCGAGGCGCCCGTCGCCTCCGATGCCAGCGGCGTGGCCCCGGCCGTCGCGCTCGAGGCACCTGTCGGCGTGGGCGCGAGGGCACCCTTCGGGATGATCGACGTCGGGCTCAGCTTGGCTCCCACGACGGGCAGACTGCCCTCGGTGAGACCCGTCAGCGTGGCGATGACCGACGGCGGATAGCTCGCGAACAGGCGCGCGCGCAGCAGCACCGATTCGACATAGGCTTCGGAGTGGTTGTAGGCGAGGATCGCGGCGCGCAGATTGCTGGAGGCACCTGCGGCATGCAGGTAGCGGGCGGCAGCGAAGATCGCGTCAACCGGGTTGTAGGGATCGGCGTAGCCGGCGTTCACGGCGTCCACGCCGTACTGCAACCAGGTTTCGGGCATGAACTGCATCCAGCCGACCGCGCCGGCGGTCGAGACCGATAGGTCGGTGCCGAAGTCGGTCTCGACTTCGTTGATCGCGGCCAGCACTGGCCAGGGCACGCCGTACTGCACTGCTGCTGCCTGGTAGATAGGCAGCAGATACAGCGGGATCCGGTAGAAGTCCAGCGCCCGGATCGAAGCCGATGAGCCGGCGAGCATCGCGGCGAGCGCCTCGGACTGAGCGGCGGCGAGCTGCGGCGCAGCGGCGACATTGCTGGGGCCGCTGGGCGTGGCCGGCGTGGTGGCCGTGGCAGTCGTGCTCGGCGCCGTCGCGGCCGCTTCTGCGTCGGTCGTTTCCTGCGTGTGCTGGACGAGAACTTTCGGGCCAGGCTGTGGCTCTTTTACCGTGGGTCGCGGCGCCTGCGTGGTGCTGGTCGGAGTCGTCGTCTGCGTTGGAGTGCTCGGTGGCGGATTGACCGGGGTCGTGGTCGTGCTGGTGCCGGTACTTGTCGTAGTCGTTTCCGGTGTGGTTCCCGTGGTGCTGGTCTGCGTCTGGGTCGGTTCCGACGGCGCCGGCGTGGTTGTCGTTCCTGTCGGAGGAGCGCCACCGCTCGGGGGTTCGGCCGCGAGCGCGCCACCGGACAATGGCCCACTCAGCCCGACTGCCGTGAGCCCACCGCCTGCGAGCGCGGAGAGGATCACGCGACGTACCTTCAGGGGCCCAAGCCGCTTGGATGGCGCGTCGTCTATGCCCGACATGCTTGGCCCCCGCTCATTCGTTTCTCGTCCCATGGTCGCGTTCGAGCAGGGCACCCGCGTACCCCGAGAGCCCCCCTGACCCTATTCATATCGGCAGGGAAGCACGGCTTCGTAAAGGATTCGTAATCGGAGCCGCAAATTCGCGGTGAAATGACGGATTTCAGGTGCATATAGCTGCTCTTAGCGGCAAAGCGACCTGACTGTACAGATGCCCGAGGCGGGAGCGTCGAAGATGGCCGAATTGGCCGCCTTTGCGCACGCGTGCTTGCAGAACTCGCTAGGCTTTGCCGATGGAAGCGATCGACTCGGTTGTGCAGGTGTTCCTCGCGGTTGGGCTCATCTTCCTTGTGCTGATGCACTCGGGCAAGGACTCTGGCCTCTCCGGCGCGTTCGGCGTGGGCAGCGGCCAGGGGCCGCTCGGCGGTGGCTCTATGGTGGAGCGCAACCTCAACCGTTGGACCGTCGCCTTCGCGATCGTGTTCGTGCTGAACACGATCCTGTTGCTGAAGAAACCCTGGTAGCAGAGACATCCGCCGACGAGCGGCGCGTGTGAAGCCCTTGGCGCGATGTTGGGGAAACCCCGATTGGCCGTTCACGGCACCTACTTCGCTGGGTCCGTGGCCCGATCCTCTTCGGCAGCCTGATCCTCTTCGCCGACCCGATCCCTTTCTGAGCTCTCCAGCTTGTTGAGGATCTCCACCGCCTCGGCGCGCAGCGCGCCGTTGACCGCCTCATAGTCCTCTTGGGAAAGCTTGCCTGTGCGGTAGTCGAGCTCGGCGTCGCGGATCTCCCTGTACTTAGCCTCGCGCTCGGCCTCGAGCTCGGAGCGCTTCGGCGTGTATGACTCGTCCGGCTTGCGCGCAATGAGCAGCGGCCGGCTCACGACCGCCATCACCGCGGCCAGCAGCATCAGTGTCAACATTGCCGCAAGGACGCTCATCTGTGGACTCGGACGCTGTCCACAAACATGTTCGCCACGACGGTCGGCGTCATTGCGGTCCGCACCGCGCTAGGCGCGAGCCAGGCGCCGTGCGGCACGGCTGCGCGCTCGTACGCTGACGCGTGCTCTCACCGTGCTCGGAGCGGGCCATAGCGCGATCAGCGCGCCGCAGGCGACGATCGCTCCCCCGATCCAGATCCACATCACAAGTGGTGAGACGATCAAGTGGAATTCAGCCGGCGGTGGCGAGCGCATGTATTCGCGCGCCATCACAGCGATCGCGATCATGCCCTCGTCCGGGCGCACCAAGGGAATCGTTTTGTTGCCGATTTCGATGATCCGCTTCAGGCGCGGCGTGTCGATGTCCGGCGCGATCGCGCTCCATATGTCGCGCTTGATGCCCCCGTCCATGCCCACCTGGCTGACCGGTTGGCCACCGATCAGATGGGCAACCGAGCCCTGGGCGGGTTCGCCGGAGTCATAGAAGTCCTCGGCTGGGGTCAGCGAGGTGACGTGCTTGCCTCGCTTGGTCACGTCCAAGACCGCGCCGAGGCTGAGCGTGGAGCCTGTGTGCACGGGGTCGTACTTTGGTGTTACCGAAGCCGTCGGGCGCACATAGCGCACCGTGTAGGCGCCTACTTTCGTGGACTGACCTGGTGAGAGGCTCAACTCGGATGCGTGTTGGAAGGACGAGGAGGCCGCCACGCCCACGAACAGCACGGCGATGCCGATGTGCACGACGTAGCCGCCGTAGCGCCTGCGGTTGCGCTTGACGAGCGCCAGCAGCGCCAATGGCGCCGGCTCGCCGGCGATCGCGCGACGCACTCGCACCCCACGCCAGTACTCCTGTCCAACGCTGCCCAAGACGAAAGCGGCACAGCAGAACATCGCCAGCGCAAGCGGTTTGCTGTCGGCCACGCCCGTGGCGAGCAACACCGCAAGCGTCACCAGGGCGAACGACAGCGGTACGACGAAGTTGCGGCGGGCGTTTGCGAGTGTCGCCCGACGCCATGCGATCACCGGGCCGATGCCGCTCAGCAGCACGAGGATCAGGGCGAGCGGCACCGTGTAGCGATCGAACCAGGGCGGGCCGACCGAGGCCTCGTGGCCGGTCAGCGCCTCGGAGATGAGCGGGAAGTAGGTGCCCCAGAAGATCACGAAGCAGAGCCCGACGAGCACGATGTTGTTGGCCAGGAAGATCGACTCGCGCGAGAGCAGGGAGTCGAGGCGATGCTCGCTGCGCAGCATGTCTCGACGCGAGCTGACGAGATAGATCGAGCTGAGGATCAGCACTCCGATCAAGATCACGAACGGCACACCGAGCGTCTGTCCACCGAAGGCGTGGATCGAGCTGAGGATGCCGCTGCGCACGAGGAAGGTGCCCATGATCGCAAGCGTCCCCGTGGCGAGCACGAGCGAGACGTTCCACACCTTGAGCATCCCGCGCTTCTCCTGGATCATCAGCGAGTGGATGAAGGCGGTCGCTGTCAGCCAGGGCATCAGCGAGGCGTTCTCGACCGCGTCCCAGCCCCAGTAGCCGCCCCAGCCGAGCTCCGAGTAGGACCAGCGCGCGCCGAGCATGATGCCGATGCCGAGGAACAACCATGCGGCCATCGCAAAGCGGCGTGTCGCCTTGATCCATTCGGCGTCGACTTTTCGTGCCAGGAGGGCGCCCATCCCGAAGGCGAGCGGCACGATGCACAGCGTGTAGCCCGAGTAGAGCATCGGCGGGTGGATCATCATGCTCGGGTGACGCAACAGCGGGTCCAAGCCCACACCTTCAGCCGGAGCTGGGTCGGTCGTGGCAAACGGCGTCGCGTAGAAGACCATCAGCGCGATGAAGAAGCCGCCGAAGCCGAGCAGGATCGCTGTCGCGTAGGCGCTGACGTCACGCATGCGCTTACGTGTCAAGAACAGCACGAGCGTCGACCACAACGACAGCAGCCATGCCCAAAGCAGCAGCGAGCCTTCCTGAGACGACCATACGGCCGCCGCCTTGTAGAACGTGGGCGTGGTCGCGCTGGAAGTATCCGCCACCGTGTTGAAGGAGAAGTCGTTGCGCAGGAACGCGAGCTCGAGCACCGCGAAGGCGACCGTGAGGATTCCCGCTAGCGCGTACACAGAGCGCCGCCCGGACTCCGAGAACTCGGCTCTCCCTGTTCTGACGCCGTAGATCGAAGCGCCGATGCCATAGGCGCACACGGCAAGCGCCAGGATCAGACAGGCACCTCCGAGCTGGGCCATCAGTAGGTCTTGGTCTTGCTGGGGGTCACCGTGTACTTCGACGGACACTTCGTTATGAGCGAGTTGCGTTCGCCCACATAGCTGTCGCCCTGCTTCTCGACGTTCACGATAACCTCGCGCCCTTCGCGGAAGGGATCGGGCACCGTACCTGTGTAGCTGAGCGGCACCGAAGCTTCGCCGGCACGGTCCTGCACGCTGAAGTAGAGCGTGTCGCCTTCGTGTCGCACAGAGCCGGACTTGACCTTGCCCGTCAATTGATACATGCGTCCGGCGACCCCTTCGTGCACCAACTGACTTGGTGTGACGGTGGGACTGGCGGCGCTGAAGCTGGTGTAGATCAGGGCGCTCGCCAGGATCACGGCCGCGCTCAATGCGACCACCAGCCGCACCCTTCGCTTGCGTGCGGGACTCATCGGCCGCTGATTATCTCAGAAGCGGCCCGCGCGACGTTCCAGCAGACACCGCCGCTCCTCCAGGCAACCGAGGAAATAGGGACGCGATAGCGAAACCTTTGGGTGTCCCGCGCGTCTTAGAGGTAGAGATCAATGCGACAGAGCCTTCTTCATCCACTCACCGCCTGGCGCCACCACGAGATTCCACCGGCCGCTCCAGATATCGCCGTGAAACGCATGCGCGACGCAGGCGGCCCGATCGACGAGGCCTGCTACCCCTGCGCGTGCGGGTGCTTCTTCATCGCGCCTGTCTCGACCAGCGTGTCCTGTCCGCACTGCGGCAGGACACAAGCCTGGTAGGAGGGACTGCCCTTCAGTTTTGACTTATTGGCCGCGGGAAGGTCCTGGACCAGGCGGAGCAAAATCAAGGACCCGCCCACCCGCGTGGCGTACTAAGTACGCGAGCGACCGAGGACGCCGAGGACGCAGCTCCGCGCCGCGTCCAGGGCCTTCCCCGCTACTTGATGTGCATTCCGCTGATAGCACGGGAGATGACCAGCTGCTGGATCTCCGCAGTGCCCTCGAAGATGTCGTAGATCTTCGCGTCGCGGTGCCAACGCTCGACCGGGAACTCGCGCGTGTAGCCGTTCCCGCCGAGGATCTGGATCGCGCGCTCGGTCACCCATACGGCGACCTCGCCGGACTTGAGCTTTGACATCGAGCCCTCGGCGTTTTCGAAGGGGACCTGGTTGCGACCCATCCACGAGGCGCGCCACACGAGCAGGCGGGCGGCGTCGATCTCCATCTTCATGCGTGCGAGCGTGAAGGCGATCGACTGGTTCTCGATGATCTTCTTGCCGAACTGTTCGCGCTCCTTGGCGTACTCCAGCGAGTACTCATAAGCGGCGCGGGCGATGCCCAATGCCTGTGAGCCGACCGTGGGCCGTGAAGCCTCGAAGGTGGCCATTGAGGCGTTGGACTTGTTCTTCTTGCCCTCCCTGGCACGCGCCAGACGTTCGTCGAGCTTCTCCTTGCCGCCGAGCACGTAGTTCTCGGGGACGCGACAGTCGTCGAGATACACGTCGGCTGTGTGCGAGGCGCGCAGACCGTGCTTTGAGACCTTGGCGCCTTCGGAGATGCCCTTGACTTCGCTCATCGGCACCACGAAGGCGGCGTGACCGCGGGAGTTCAGCTCGCGATCCACGGTGGCGATCACGACGTGCACGTCGGAGATGCCGCCGTTGGTGGCCCAGGCCTTCTGACCGTTGAGGATCCACTCTTTGGTGGTCTCGTCGAACTTGGCGGTCGTGCGCAGCGCGCTCACGTCCGAGCCGGCGTTGGGCTCGGAGGAGCAGAAGGCGGCGACCTTGATGTCCTCAGGTGTGCCGAAGCAACGCGGGATCCACTCGCCGATCTGCTCGCCGCTGCCCTGCCCGAAGATCGCGGCCACCGCGAGCGCGGTGCCCATGATCGCCATACCCATGCCGGCATCGCCCCAGAAGAGCTCTTCGTTGACGATCGGCAGCGTCAGCCCGGTCGGGTCGGCAAAGAACTGAGCCAGCCCCTCGAAGCCGTAGAGCCCGATCTTGGCGGCCTCTTCGATGATCGGCCACGGGGTCTTCTCCTTCTCGTCCCACTCGTGCGCGGCGGGGCGCATCACATCGGCGGCAAAGCCGTGCACCCAATCGCGGATGTCCTTCTGGTCCTGGCTCAGTGCCATCGAGAAGGCAACCTCTTTGCCGGCGGCGCTCGTGATCGCCTCGACGGCGGCCTCGGCGGCTCCGGTCGCCTCGCTGGCGGTTACGTCGGTTGCTGACATGGGACGAATGCTCCTTTACTAGCTCGATGGAGTGGCGCGACTAAAACTGGACAGCCGGCATCCGGCTCTCCCGCCGGATCCGACTTCGCCCGGATCTGGGTCCGGGATCGACCACGGAGCAACTCGCGCCCGTAACTCGACGACTAAATCCTAGCAAAGGGTAAACGGTTGTCAAATACGAGATTGAACGACGTTTACTTTCGCGATATGATCGCTCGAGATGGCTACTGCTCACAGCTTCCGAGAGTCAGCCGCGTCGACGCGTATGTCGCGTCGACGCGAGCGCGAGCGCGAGATCCTCGCCGCCACGAGGCTGCTGTTCGACGAACGCGGCCTACAGGACGCTCCTATCGAGAGCATCGCGCGCGCTGTCGGCATCAACAAGGCATTGATCTATCGCTACTTCTCCTCCAAGGAGGAGCTGTACGTGCTCACCCTGTCGAGCTACCTTGCCGATCTCGCCGAGCTGCTGGAGGAGGTGCCCGCCAAGCTCGATGCAGTGGCCCGTCTGGAGGAGGGTTGGCTGCGCTACACGAGCTTCTGCCTGGAGTATCCGGCGTTCCTCGACTGCGGCCTCTCGCTGATGCGCCGCTCCGCCGAGGACTTGCGCGAGAGCATCTCCGACGCCATCTGGATTCGCCTCGGCCAGAACATGGCGGCCTGCCTGGGCAAGCTCTCGCAGATCCTCGCCGAGGGTGCCGCGCAGGGCGTGTTCAGCGTCGAGGACCCCGACTTCACCGCCAACCAGCTCTACGCGCAGACACTCGGCACGATGCACCTGGCGCGCATCGGCGTGGGCGTGCGCACAGTGGGCGGAAACATCCCCGAGCCGTTCCCCATCGAGCCGGCGCGCGTGCAGCGTGCTTGCATCGACGCGGTACTCGCGTCTGTCGGCGCTCGCCGCGACTAGCGCGCTCATCCCGCCTGCGGGCGGGCAATGCCGAGTAGTGGTTTGGTTCGCGCTAAGGCGTTTGGTTCGCGCTAAGACGATGCCGCGCGCGCGGGCATGCCATGGAGAGACCACAGACGCGTGCGCTCGCCTGTGGCTAAACACCTATAAGCCGATCCAGTTTGTGGTGTTAGACTCGGGTCATCTTCATGTCTTCGATGCAGAAAGTGGCTATGCGCAAACGCACTATTCCAGCTGTCCTGTCCACCCTCGCCGTCCTCGGCGCCGTGCTCGGAGTGGCGGCCTGCGGATCATCGGGCGGCGGCAAAGAAGTCACGCTCGTGGCCTACTCGACGCCACAGGGGGCCTACACGTCGCTGATACCGGCGTTCAATGCCACAAGCGAAGGCAAAGGAGTCACGTTCAGCCAGTCCTATGGGCCATCCGGCGAACAGAGTCGCGCCGTGGCCGCCGGTCTGAAAGCCGATGTCGTCAACTTCTCGCTCGAACCGGACGTCACGCGCCTGGTGAAGGCCGGGCTCGTCTCCTCGGACTGGAACAAGAACGCCACCCACGGCTTCGTCACCAACTCGGTGGCCGTGATCATCGTGCGCAAGGGCAACCCCAAGCACATCACCGGCTGGAGCGACCTGGCCAAGCCGGGCATCCAAGTGGTCACACCCAACCCCTTCACCTCCGGCAGTGCGCGCTGGAACATCCTCGCCGCCTACGGCGCCCAGATCAAGGAAGGCAAGACACCCGCCGAAGCGCAGGCTTATCTCCAAACGCTGTTCCACAACGTGGTCAGCCAGGACAGTTCGGCGCGCAACGCGCTGCAGACATTCCTCGCCGGTCGCGGCGACGCCCTGATCGACTACGAGGACGAGGCGATCACCGACCAGAAGAAGGGCTCACCGATCGAATATGTGATCCCCAAGGCCACGATCCTGATCCAGAACCCGATCGCCGTTGTCAGCGGCGGCAACACGAGCGAGGGACAGAAGTTCGTCAACTACCTGCTCTCGCCCGCCGGCCAGAAGATCTGGGCTGAAAATGGCTACCGCCCGGTCATCGAAGGTGTGGCGGCCCCCGGCCAGTTCCCGACCCCACCCGACCTGTTCACGATCGAAACGCTCGGCGGCTGGACCAAGGTGGACAAGGAATTCTTCGAAACGGGCACCGGCATCGTCACCAAGATCGAGCAGTCGCTGGGGGTCTCAACCGCCAAATGAGCACCGGCTCGGCATCTGAGGCGCTGGCACCTCTCCCCGCCGGCCGGCGGCCCTCACCAGCCGGCGGGCGCCTGCGCCGGCACGGCGGCAGCGCGCTCGGTCGCGGACTGCTGGGCATGTACCTGTCTGTGCTCGTCCTGCTCCCGCTGGCGGCACTCTTGGCAAGCGCTGCCAAAGGTGGACCTTCGGCCTTCTGGCAATCGGTCTCGAGCCCCGAGGCCGTGGCAGCGCTGAAGCTAACGCTGATCGTCTCGGCGATCGTGGTCGCCATCAATGCCCTGTTCGGCACACTGATCGCTTGGGTGCTCGTACGCGACGAATTCCCCGGCAAGCGCATCGTCAACGCGCTTATCGACCTGCCCTTCGCGCTACCCACAATCGTGGCGGGGGTCGTGCTGCTGGCGCTGTATGGCAAGGGCGGCCCGGCCGGCGTGGACATCACTTTCACGCGCGCCGCGGTCGGTCTGGCGCTGTTGTTCGTGACGTTGCCGTTCGTCGTGCGTTCGGTACAGCCTGTCTTGATCGAGCTGGACGGCTCCATGGAGGAAGCCGCGTCCTCTTTGGGAGCAGGCGCTTGGACGGTATTCCGACGCATCGTGCTGCCAAACCTTGCGCCGGCGATCCTCTCTGGCGTCGCGCTCTCCTTCGCGCGTGCTCTTGGGGAGTTCGGCTCGGTGGTGCTGATCTCTGGCAACCTGCCCTTCAAGACCGAGGTCGGGGCCGTTTACATCTTCAACCAGGTCGAGAACGACAACGTCTCGGGCGCCGCCGCCGTGTCGGTCGTACTGCTTGTGTGCGCACTGGTCGTTCTGGGCGCCATGAGTTGGCTGTCGCGAAGGATGTCCGCTCATGTCCTCTAGGGCTTTCGCTCCGCTCGAGGCCGGCGCCTTCGCCGCGACTGAGAAGACCGGCATCGCCGGGGACACGTCTGCGCGCATGGCTCCCCCACCCGGAACGCGCAGACGCTGGACAGAGAGCGCCGGTACCGCGCGGACAAGGCGCCTCGGCTTGCGCTTCGTGGCGCTGTTCTACCTACTGGCGCTGCTCGGAGCGCCGGTCGCGATGATCTTCTACCGCACCTTCGAACACGGGCTGGCACCCGCGTGGGATGCGATTACGCAACCGAACGCCATGCATGCTTTCTGGCTGTCCATCGAGCTGGTGGCGATCGTCGTGCCGCTGAACACTGCCGCCGGGATCGGCATCGCGCTGCTGATGGAGCGGGGACGGATGCGCGGACGCAGCCTGCTCGGATTGATCGTGGACCTGCCGTTTGCGATCTCTCCCGTCGTCGTCGGGCTCTCGCTGCTGCTCGTCTACGGCCGCACCGGCTGGTTTGGCAATTGGCTGACCGCGCACAGCATCCAAGTGATCTTCTCCGTGCCGGGCATGGTGCTGGCCACGGCGTTTGTCTCGCTGCCGTTCGTAGCGCGCGAGACGATCCCTGTGCTACACGAGCTCGGCACCGATTCCGAGCAGGCCGCGGCAACGCTTGGCGCGAGCTCTTGGCAGACGTTTTGGCGCGTGACGCTGCCCGCCATCCGCTGGGGCGTCGTCTACGGCGTGGTGCTCACGACCGCGCGCGCTCTGGGCGAGTTCGGGGCCGTGAGCATTGTCTCCGGGCGTATCGAGGGCCAGACGCAAACGCTGCCCCTGTATGTACAGGATCGCTTCGAGAACTTCGACACGACCGGTGCCTACGCGGCCGCGGTGGTGCTCGCGCTGCTCGCGTTCGCAACACTCGCGACGATGAGCCTGCTCGCCAAGCGCACCAGCAGGGATACGCTGGTCTGATGGCGATCGAGGTTCACGGCGTCTCCAAGCGCTTCGGCACGTTCGCGGCGCTTGACTATGTGAACGCCACGGTCGAGGACGGCTCCTTGACGGCGCTGCTCGGCCCGAGCGGTAGCGGCAAGTCGACGCTGCTACGCATCATCGCGGGCCTGGAGACTCCAGATACCGGGAGCGTGGTGATCGGCGGACGCGAGGTGACGGCCGAACCGGCGCGCCGGCGCGGCGTGGGTTTCGTCTTCCAGCACTATGCGCCGTTCAAGCACATGACCGTCTTCGACAACGTCGCCTTCGGCCTGACCGTACGCCACGAGCCCAAGGCCGCCATACGCGAGCGTGTGGAGGAGCTGCTTGGCCTGGTGCGTCTGGACGGTCTGGCCAAGCGCTACCCCGCGCAGCTCTCCGGCGGGCAACTGCAGCGGATGGCGCTCGCACGCGCGCTTGCCCCAAAGCCTGAGGTGCTGTTGCTGGACGAGCCCTTCGGCGCGCTCGACGCGCAAGTGCGAAACGAGCTGCGCGAGTGGCTGCGGCGGCTACACGAGGAGATCCACGTCACCACGATCTTCGTCACCCACGACCAGGAGGAGGCAATGGACGTGGCCCAGCAGATCGTCGTGATGAACGCCGGACGGATCGAGCAAGCCGGTACCCCCCACGAGCTCTACGAGCATCCGAGCAACGAGTTCGTGATGTCGTTCATCGGGCCTGTCAACCGACTCGGCGACGCGCTGCTGCGCCCGCACGACATCCAAATCCTCCCCTACCCGGATGGCAGCACGGTCGAGGCGCTCGTGCGCCGTGTCGTGCACCTCGGTTTCGAGGTACGCGTCGAGTTGACTCTGCCCGACGGCCGCGACATCTGGGCCCAGGTAACGCGCGAGACCGCTGCTGAGTTTGAGCTGGCCGAGGGCCAGATCCTCGCCGCCCGCCTACCCACCCCGCGCGTCTTTGCCTAAGCAAACAAAACCCTAGCCCCACCGGGCTGCTAAGGGTTCGATGGGCAAGCGAGACAAGGACGTACCCCTTCGGGGCACAGGCAATTCGCGAATGTGCTCCGCACATGAGCGACTGAGGACGCCGTATCGCGCCGCCCAGCGAGCCCTTAGCGGGTTTCCCAGGCTTCCTCTTCACGCGTCAGCGTGATGATGTCCTTCGGCAGCTTCCCCGAGGCCACGTCGGCCACGGTCACGTGCTCGAGTACCTTGCGCAAGTTCGAGCGCAGGGCGATCCATACCTGCTGTAGGCACTCGGCCGAGCCCACGTACTCAACCTCCTCTGGGCGCTGCCCACGGACACCCACGAGCGGGCCCTCCACGGCGCGGATGACCTGCGCGAGGTTTACCTCCTCGGCCGGGTGGGCCAACCAGTAGCCGCCCTCGGGGCCGCGCTGGGAGCGCACGATCCCCGAGCTGCGCAGCTGCGTGAGGATGTTCTCCAGGAAGGACAGTGGGATGTGCTGGGCCTGCGCTACCTGGTCGACCTTGCGTGGTGCGTCCTGGCTGCTGCCGGCCAGCTCGACGACGGCGCGAACGGCGTAGTCGGCCTTGGCGGTGACGTGCATTGCGAGGATTGTGTCCTAAACGGCAGACGGGCGACTCCCTGCCTCGCTCGTGAGCGCTCCGACGCCCTTACAGATGGCCCAAGCTCGGACGCCTATCCTCACCATGCAAGCGCTTGATCGTCGTCTGCCATTGCTGGCAACGACTCTGGGTGCATCGCCTCCGGCGTTTGGATGTCCTTCTTGGCGATCGCCACATAGGCGACGAGCAGCACGAAGACGACAAGCGCCAGAGCGCTAACCGTTCCATCCCCAAGCCCCAGGCCTGTGCTTGAGCGTGGCTTGCTAAACCAATCGGCAAAAGAGGCTCCAAGCGGTCTGGTGATGACATATGCGGTCCAGAAGGCGGCGATCGGGTTGAGCTTCCCACGCCGCCACGCAACCGCTGGGATGGAGATGAGCACGGCAAACAGAACCACCGAGCCGAAGAAGCCAAAGTTCAGCGATGTCGCCGTCAGGTCGCCTGCCGCCGTCCCGAGCGCAAAGGTGGCCAGCACCGCGGCCCAATAGAAGGTCTCGCGGCGGCGTGTGGTGATGCTGTGGATCGAGAGCGTGCCCTCGCTGCGCCGCCAGAAGAAGAAGACCGCACCGACCACAGCGGCGAATATGGGCGTCGTCACCGCGTAGGGGATGCTTGCTCCGTCGTGGACGCCGTCAGCTGCCATCGTCCCGAAGATGGCGACCATCATCACCGCGAACCAGTAGACCGGGGCTTGGTATTCGCGCGTACGCATTTGCAACCACAAGGCGAACGCTAGGCCGAAGATGCCGACGGCTCCCGCTATCGGGACGCTGTGAGCGCCCATGAAGTCGGACATCGACTCGCCCATCCCGGTCGTGAGCAGCTTGATGATCCAGAAGACGATCGTGATCTCGGGGACCTTCGCCGCGACCGGATGTCGATCTCTGAACTTCCCTGTTCGCGCTCGAGGCACTTTGTCTCCTTTCATAGACGGGCAGCATGCGTAGCCGTACCCTGAGGTTGACCATTCACCATGCACGAACCGATGACGGTGAATCGTGCAAGGCTAGCCCAGTCCCCGCCGCGCTATCGCCGGTTCTCCCAATAGCGAGCGCCCCAATATGGGTCCAAATAATCGCGATCCACCGGTGCAGGCACGTATTGTGACGGCTATGCTCACGAACTCATGACGGGCACAGGTCCCGAAAACAGCTCGCAGACGATCGTCCAGGCTCAGGATCTGTGTCGTCGCTACGGCGAGGGCGAGGCGGCGGTCGATGCGCTCTCTGGAGTGACTGTGGACTTCCCAACGGGACGCTTTGCGGCGATCATGGGACCGTCAGGGTCGGGCAAGTCGACCTTGATGCACATTCTCGCCGGACTGGACCGGCCGACTTCGGGCTCGGTCAAGCTCGACGGCGTCGAGCTCAGCGACCTCGAGGATCGCAAGCTCACGCAACTGCGCCGCGATCAGATCGGCTTCATCTTCCAGACGTTCAACCTGCTGCCGGTGCTGAGCGCTGAGGAGAACATCCTGCTGCCCCTGTCGATCGCCGGGCGCAAGCCCGACCGGGAGTGGCTGGACCGGCTGATCGACACGGTCGGCATTCGCAACCGCCTGCACCACCGGCCGGCCGAGCTGTCCGGCGGCCAGCAGCAGCGCGTGGCCGTGGCGCGCGCGCTGGTCTCACGCCCCTCGGTCGTGTTCGCCGACGAGCCCTCGGGCAACCTCGACTCCAAGGCCTCCGACGACGTGCTCGAACTGCTGCGCCACGCCGTCGACGACTTCTCCCAGACGGTTGTGATGGTCACCCACGACGCGCACGCCGCGTCGTTCGCCGACCGCCTGCTGGTGCTCGTGGACGGGCGCATCGCCCACGACGGGGAGGCGACGAGCGCTGAGCAGGCCTTGGATCTGATGAAGTCCGTCGGCTGATGCCCGCCGGTCACGCAAGCCCGCCGGCGCGGGGGCGCGGCTGATGCTCGCCGGTCACATAACCCCCTGGGCTCGGAGGCGCGGCTGATGCTCGCGCTGGTGCTGAGAGGCTTCATGCAGCGCAAGCTGCGGGTACTGCTCACCGGGATTGCGGTCGCGCTCGGTGTGGCCCTGATGGCGGGCACCTACGTGCTCACCGACACGATCAACCAATCCTTCGCCGGCATCTTCCAGACCGCCAACCGCGGTCACGACGTGGTGATCACGCCGACCCAGGTGCTTGGAAACAACAGCGGCTCGGAAACCACGCCGATCACCGACGCGATGCTCGCGCGCGTGCGCGCCACCGCGGGCGTGAGCGAAGCGGCCGGCTCGATCTTCACGCCGGGCACATTCCTCGACGTGAACCGCAAACGGCTCACCAAGGGTGGAGCGCCCGCGTTCGTGGCCTCCGAGGTACCCGCGCGCTTCAATTCCTTCTCCCCGGTTCAAGGCCGCTTCCCCTCGGGCCCGGATGAACTCGCGATCGACGAAGCCACCGCGGAACGCGCCAAACTGAAGGTCGGCGGGCAGATGCTCGTCGCGGGCGGCTCCGCGCCCGCCAAGCGCTACACGATCGTCGGCGTCGTCAAGTTCGGCGGCGGCGCGTCCTTCGGTGGCGCGGGCATCGCGGTCCTCACCCTCCCCGAGGCCCAGCGCGTGGTCGGCGAGCAGGGCGCCTTCGACCAGATCGACGTCGCCGGCAAGCCCGGCGTCACGCCCGGCGATCTGCGCGACCGACTGCGCGTCGTCTTGCCGCGCACGGTGGACGTGCGCACCGGCACCGAACAAGCCAGCCACGATACCTCCGAACTGGAAAGCAACCTGAGCTTTCTGCGCACGTTCCTGCTCGTGTTCGCCTACGTGTCCTTGGTGGTGGGCGCCTTCATCATCTTCAACACCTTCTCGATCACCGTCGCCCAGCGCACGCGCGAGTTCGGGCTGTTGCGCACGCTCGGCGGCTCGCGCTCCCAGATCATGCGCGCGGTCGTCTACGAAGGCTTCCTCTTGGGGACCGTGGGGGCCGTGCTCGGACTGTTCGGGGGGCTCCTGCTCGCGCCGGCGCTCGATCAGTTGTTCAAGGCCTTCGGCGCCGACCTGCCCGATAGCGGCACGGTGCTCGAGACGCGCACGATCGTCGTCTCGCTGGCGGTAGGGATCGGCGTGACCGTGCTCGCCGGGCTTGCGCCCGCGATCCGTGCAACGCGCGTGCCACCGCTCGCAGCGATGCGCGAGGGCATGACCATACCGCCACGACCGCTGCCCACCCGGCGCCAATTGATCGCCCGCTTCCTGATCGGGCTCGTCGTGGTCCTCGCCGTGAGCTTGATAGGGCACGCTTTGGGCGTCGTGCTACTGATCGCCTGGTGTCTGCGAGCGCTGAGGCTATGGGTGCGACTGCGGCGCGGCGGCGAGCGCCCGGCACGCCACTACCGCATAGTCCCGGCCTTGGCGAGAGCGATCGGCTCGCTGATCGCCTGGCGTGGCATCACCGCCCGCCTGGCGCGAGAGAACTCGATCCGCCAGCCCGGTCGCACACTCACCACGGCTGCCTCGCTCACGGTCGGGTTGGCGCTTGTCACGTTGGTGGCGGTGCTCGCCGACGGCACCAAGGCCACGATCGACCGGGCGGTCAGCCGCTCGTTCGCGGGCAACCTGATCGTGGAGAACTCCCAGGCGGGCAATGAAGCGGGGATTCCCACGTTGGTGGCGCCCGCGCTGCGCCGGGTGCCGGGCGTGGCGACCGTCACCGCGGTCGGATTCACCGAGGGACGCATGCGCGGCAGTTCCAGCAACGCATCGGTCACCGCCATCGAACCGCAGAGCTTCGGCCGTGTCTACCGCGTGGAATGGAAGCAGGGCTCAGATACGGCATTGCTGGCACTCAACAGTGGCGGCGCCATCGTCGCGAAGGCCTACGCCGAATCTCACCACCTGAAGATCGGGCGAACGGTCTCACTGCTCACACCCACGGGCAGGCACGTACCGCTGCGGGTCGTCGGGATCGCCTCCGACAACGCGCGCCTGCTCGGAAACTTCACTATCTCACTCGCGCTTGCGAGCCAAGCGTTCGGCCTGCGCGAAGACGCGCTGAACTTCGTCGCCTACAAGAGCGGCTACAGCGACTCCCAGGTCCAGCCCGCCGTCGACCGGCTGCTGGCGAGCCAGTTCCCGCAAGCGCGCTCGCGCACGGCGGCGCAGTTCAAGGAAGACCAGGCCAACCAGATCAACACGCTGCTCGCGCTCATCTACGTGCTGCTGGCGCTGTCGGTGATCGTGTCGCTGTTCGGGATCGTCAACACCCTGATCCTCTCGATCTACGAGCGTACGCGCGAGCTGGGGATGATGCGCGCGATCGGCACCTCCCGCCGCCAGGTGCGCCAGATGATCCGCTACGAGTCGGTCATCACCGCGCTGATCGGGGGCGTGTTCGGGCTCGTGATCGGCGTCGTGGGGGCCGTGCTGATCACCACCTTCACGCTGTCGGGCTCCGGCTACGTGCAGGCCTTCCCGATCGGCACGCTCTTGATCCTGCTCGTGATCGCCGCCCTGGCGGGTCTGCTCGCCGCACAGCTGCCGGCTCGGCGCGCGGCTCGCCTGGACATGATCAGCGCGCTCTCCTCGGAGTAGTGGATGGTATCGGGCCATTGACATTGGCCACCCCGACAGATCTGACCTCTGGTTTACCATCGTCGAGAGCCCTAACCCTGTAACCGGGCCTCTCGGCATAGCCGATAATGAACTGGCTGTTTCCTCACTGCGAGGCTATCGTCGCGACTGGCTGCGCGGAGACCTGCTCGCTGGACTGACCGTGTGGGCCGTGCTCGTCCCGGAGGCGTTGGCGTACGCCTCGATCGCTGGGGTCTCCCCCGTTGTCGGACTCTACGCGGCACCCGGCGCGCTGATCCTCTATGCCGCGCTTGGCAGCTCGCGTCAGCTGATAGCCGGTCCGATGTCCGCCACTGCGGCGCTGTCGGCGACGACGGTTGCGGCGCTCGTGCCTGTGGGTAACGATCGCTTCACTGCGATGACCGCTGCCCTGGCGATCACCACCGGCCTGGCCGCGTTGCTGGCCGGCGTCCTGCGCCTTGGGTTCGTGGCGAGCTTCATCTCAGAGCCGGTGATCAAGGGCTTCATCGTCGGGCTGGCACTGACGATCATCATCGGCCAAGTACCGAAGCTCTTCGGCATCGAGAAGGTGCCGAAGATTTCTTCTAAGCAGCTCTGGCACGTCATCGTCCACCTGGGCGACACCCGGGGCACGACGCTGCTCATCGGCGCGCTCTCGCTCGCCGTCATCCTTGCGTTTGACGACCGCCTATCTACCTCCATCTTCCCAAGCTCGAGGTCGCGGGTTCGAGGCCCGTCCGCCGCTTGGCAGCCAAAGTTCGAACGGCCTCGGCGGACAGATCTACACAGGCTTGGTGTGAGGTTCCACGGACCTACCGCCTGCCCGCGGAAGCTGAGGTCAGGAGGCTAGGCGCCCGGCTGCACTGAGTCGACGGCAGCCTGCACGGTGGGATAGAAGTGGGTGATGTCCGGGTGGTCGGGGTAGTGACCGTCTGAGTTTTGACGACCGTCTGCGTCTGTGTCTGTGTAGGCGTGGTCACGGTCGTTGTCTTCGACGGTGCGGTGACCGTTTTGGTCTGGGTAACCGTCTGCGTCTGCGTCGGTGTGGTGCTCGTAGTGGTCGGAGTCGATTTAGCGGCTGCGGTCGTCGCCGACTTCGTTTGCGCCGACGCAGTCGCTGTTTGGCTCTGGGAGGCTTGGATCTCGGTCTTGGCCTGCGTGGCGGTTGGTGTACTGCCGCTGGTGCTCGCGGTGGTGCTACCCACGCGGCTGGAGACAGTCTGACTCAGACTGCTCGCCACACTCGCCCCGCCGCCTGAGCCACACGCGGCCAAGGCGAACAGCGAGAGGCCCAGCCCGCCAACCCGAAAAGCCCAGCGCGTCACAGGATCGAAGCCACCGCAGACTTAGGCATCGACGGCCAACCAGCTGGCTGTGGGTTCCATAGCCGCCATTGAGACAAGAATAAGTGGACGACAATGGGTGTTGTCCCGGGATGACCACAGACTGCAATAGGGTTAACTACGTAGCTTCCAAGAAGGGATCCGCAAATGTGTCGCTGGCTCGCGTATTCAGGTTCTCCGCTTCTGCTCAAGGAAGCGCTGTATGGACCAGCCAACTCGCTGATCGAGCAGAGTCTGCACTCGCGTCTCGGCGCCGAGACGACAAACGGTGACGGCTTCGGTATCGGCTGGTATGGCACGTTCCCGACTCCAGGCGTCTTCCACAGCACCGAGCCGGCGTGGAACGACAAAAACCTGCATGAGCTCGCAGATCACATCAGCTCATCGAGCTTCTTCGCTCATATCCGTGCAGCGATCGGGAGCTCCGTCCAACAGACGAACTGTCACCCGTTCCGCCACAGCCGCTGGCTATTCATGCACAACGGCTATATCAACGAGTTCGCCGCGATCAAGCGCGACCTCGTGCTCGCGGTCGATCCGTCGCTGTATCCGCAGATCGCAGGACAGACCGACTCCGAGATACTGTTCTTTCTAGCCCTCACGTTCGGCCTCGAAGACGACCCGCCCACCGCGATCGAGCACGCCGTCGGACTGGTGGAGAAGGTGGCGGCTCGGCACGGGATAGCCAATCCATTCCAGGGCACGATCGCCACGACCAGCGGTGAGGCCATCTGGACATTCCGGTATTCGAGCGAGGGAAAGTCCCGCTCGCTCTTTTACACGACCGACGTGCCGACGCTGCGCAAGCTCTACCCCGAACGAGAGTTGTACGAGGTCTCAGAGGACGCACACATGGTCGTCTCCGAGCCGCTTGGTGATATGCCGGGCGTGTGGAATGAAGTGCCCGAGGCCACCTGCCGGATCGTCGGTCAAGGCCACGACGAGCAACGGCCATTCCGCCCGAGGGCGCCATAGGCCGGAGCACGGCCATCGCAAGCAATCACCATTTCAGCTCAATCTCGAGCTCGCGCTCGTCGGTCTCTACCTCTAGCTCGACCTTGAGCTGGAGCTGGTCGGGGACGTGAACAGTGAAATGCATTCCACCACGGTCAAACTCCAAGTCGTTGTTACGAGCGAGCATGTCCGCGAGGAGTCGTAGGCGCTCCGCGACCTCCTCCCTGCCGACGGTCTCCTTCTGTTTGACCTCGAAGATGTCCATCAGGCTCCCTTCGTTATGACGGTTGTCTGCATCGTCACGAGCCGGTTGCGCTAGGCCGCCTGCTCAGCATGCATTGTGTGGCCAGTCCTCGGCGCTCGCCATGCTGGGTCTGCTTCTTCTGAGTGTCGGCGACTCAGATGACGTCCTTGTGCTGCCCGCCGTAGGCGGCCAGCCCGTAGATGATCAGAATATCGATCGCGAACAGGCACAGCGACCAGAACGGGTAGGCAGGGATCGACATCAAGGCAGCGATCGAGTTGATACTCACCACAACAATGCCCAACCATCGGCCATACTGGCCGCCGACCAAGATCGAATACGCAGCGAACAGCTCGAGTACCCCGATGATCAACACGATCCATCCCCACGTGTTGAGGCCGCTCAAGATGTAGGTCGCGTTCTGGGTGAAGAACTTCGAGTTGCTGATCGCCGCGATCCCCCAGATAATGTTCAGCACGCCTGCGATCGCGATCATGATCGAAGCAAACAAAAGCCAGCCGCTGCCTTCGACCCCAGCGCTCGTGTCCCGCGTTCGCGTGGGGATGAATTCGCCTTGATCTGCCATGCGGATCTCCTTTGCTCAAGACTTAGTTGCCGATCGACCCTCCAAACTGTAATCCGAGCAGACCGAACTGCATCGGTAATTTTCCGAGCCTTTTCAGTAGCTTGCCGCAGTCGACCTAGCGCGTTTGGTGGGGCGTGCGCGTCGTAAACGGCGCGCCACGGCCGAGCGACCCACTGCTGAATAATCAGAGTAGGCGGCCTCGCGTGTGCCCGCTAGGCTTCGTCCTGCACAAGCCAAGCCTTTGCCTCGGCCATATCGCGGACGCGGAAGCCTTGGGCCTTGCCGGGAAGCAGGAAGGAGAGGGCGCGCAGTGCGGGGCGTATCCAGTCCTCGTCACTGACCACCGCTACGCGCTCGTACGATGTCGCGTGGCGCATGCGAAAGCCCGTGTCTGCGCTCATGGCGTCGCCCTCGACCTCACGCGCCGCTATGCCGATCAGGTAGAGCAGCCGTACGTTGCGGCCCGCTGCGATCTCTTGGCGCAACACAGGCTCGACGGTCTCCTCCCAATCGTCGTCCTCGACCTCCCCGACCGCCTCAAAGCCGATCGTTCCAGGTGGCATGTCTGTGATCCTTCTCAACATAGACTGCTCCCTTCTCCTGGCTGACCCATTGCGAGTGACAGCGGTGTCGAAAGTCAACTCTCACCATAAACCTTCAAGGTCACCAAATCCATGCAGACGACCGAGAGTCGAATATACATACCAACGAGAAATCAGGAGACAGTTGAACGCAGAGCCCGATTCGGCGCACGGGATCTGTTGGCGAAATGCTGCCATCTCGTTCGCCTTGACAGAGCGCAGTGCGGTGCGCGCCCTCGGCACGGTGGTCGCGGTTTCTCGCTGGAGCCGGTCTCATTGTCGCCGAGGGCGCCATAGCGCGTGGCGCGGATGTCATCGGAATGGCTGGGGGTGACGCGTGAGGACCTGTCTCAAGGCTCTCAGGCTCGATGACGATGTGCCGGCTCTGAGCCGGGTTGTCGCGTCGGCATTCGCCCGACGAAGAAAAGCGCAAGGGCCGCGATCAGGATCAGGACCGTGAGGCCGGCGCGGAGCCCGTCGAGGCGAGCTTGGGCGTTGGCGTCAAGCGCCGCCTGCGTCACCTCGCTGCTGGCGCCCGCTTCCTTGGTGGCAGCCTGGAGCTGCTTGTCGGACATGAACGGGATGCCGGCCGACAGCTCGGTGTTTGCCCTGTCCTTGACGCTCTGCGGGACGGCGTTGTTTGTCTCGATGTGTGTCAGAAACGACGCCGTCAGTACGGCGACCAGGATCGAGCCCGCGAGTGCCGTGCCCAGCGAAGCGCCGAGGTTGGTCACCGTGTTCTGTACGCCCCCCACCTCCGAGCTCTGCTCGTCGGGCACGGCCGAGACCGTCACAGCGCCGAGCTGGGATGCCAAGGCGCCGATGCCGAGTCCGACGAGCAGCAGTGGAACGGTCACGATCTCGGCCCCTGCATCGATATCGATTGCAGCCAGCAGCACCAGCAACCCGAGCAGAATCAAGAGGATCCCGATGCGTACAACCAGGCGCGGTGAGATGTCCGGGAACAGCCGCGGCACTCCCAGCGCCGCCGCCAGCAGGGTCAGGGACATGGGCAGGATCCGAACCCCGGTGTCTATCGCCGACAGTCCTAGCGCCACCGATAGATAGAGCGGGATCAGGAAGAAGACTCCCATCATCAGGAGGTACTGGAAGAAGAACATGATCAGCCCGCCGCGGAGCTGCTCATTGCGCAAAAGCTGCGGATCGACAAGCGGCTCCTTGCTCTGCGCGACCAGCCGACCCTCCCAGTGCAGAAACGACCACACCAGCACGAGCCCGGCCACCATCAGCCACGGCACGGGGGACATCCCAAACCACTGGGGTGCACCCGACTTCGATACCACCCAGCCCCAGGAGCCGGACTTCAGCACGCCGAAGACGAACACGCCGAGACCTGCGGCGCAAAGAAACGCGCCGATCAGGTCGATCTTCGGTCGGCGGTCAGGGGGGGCGTCCTCGGCGCGACGTGCCAGCACCAGGATGACCGCCACGAGCATGACCTCACCGGCAAAGACCCAGCGCCAGGATGCATAGGTCGTCGCCAGCCCACCGACAAGCGGACCGACAGCGATCGCGATCGCCCCGGCGGCCGCCACCAGACCGTAGGCGGCGGGACGACGCTCAGCCGGGAAGTTGCCCGCAACCAGCGCGACGATCGACGGCAGGATGAGCGCGGCACCGACGCCCTCAAGGAAAGACCAACCGAACAGGAGCACCGGCAGGCTCTGGGAGAGAGCGGTCGTGAACGAGCCGCAGCCGTAGATGACGCAGCCGATCATGAACGCGCGCTTGCGGCCGATCAGCGCGCCGATCTTCGCCCCGGGGATCATCAGCATCGCCATCACGAGCGTGTAGGCCGTGATCGCACCTTGGATCCCGGTTACCGTGGTGCCGACGTCCTCCGCGACGGTCGCGATCGAGACGTTCATCACCGAGCTGTCGAGCGCCATCAGGAACTGGCCGGCGGCCAGCGTCAATAGGATCACTTGGGCGCCGGTGGCGGCTGTCTTCGTCACGGCTGAACCGTTCATAACACCCAGCCTTGCAGTTATCAGGGACATCGTGGTGTCTGAGGACCTACGATGCCGGCGCCCGGACGATGCGACGCTCGTTCTGCTCGACCTCGAACCCCATCCATAAGTTTCGTAAACGAGCGCTCGACCGCGCCAGCCAGAACAAACCCAGACTAGACACAACCGCAGCCTGGACCGACTAAAACTTGCGCGAGCTATTCGATTACATCAGCTCGTCGAATTTCTTCACTCATATTCCGATCGACACTCCATCGTGATACCGTCAATGTCGCTGGCATCCTTTGGAGGACGATAGACCAATCAGAGGAGGAGCCGTGAGCAGCGAGGAGTTGGAGTTGGGCCCCGTCGACATTGTCGTGATTGGCTTCCCTCCGGATGCGCCACGAACCGGCGAGGCAATCCCAATGTTCGTGGACCTCGTGAACCGAGGGATCATCCGGGTCATAGATGTGCTCGTGGTCCAAAAGGATGCTGAGGGCGTGGTCTCGGGCCTTGAGATCGGCGACCTCGACGGTGACGGTGCGGGCGACCTTCTGGTATTCGAAGGGGCGCGGACTGGCATGCTCGGCGACGAGGATGCAGCCCTGGCGGGAGAGGTACTAGAGCCGGGCGAGGCGGCCGTGCTGATCTGCTTCGAGAACGCCTGGGCCGGTCCCTTCGCCGCTGCGGTGAGCCGCAACGGGGGGCGATTGTTGGATTTCCAGCGGGTCCCAACGCAGGAGATCATCGCCGCCATCCAAGCCCTCAATGCCGCCGAGTCGGCATCCTAGAAGAGAAGGAGATCAGCGCATGCCACTACTTCGCCGTGTCGCCCGTGTGGCCGCAGCCGGTGCCGTCGCAGGCGGCGCCGCCGGGGCCGTTCAGCATCGTCAGCAGGGCCGGTGGGCCCGACAGGAAGAAGATCAGAGGGCCGCCCAAGAACAGCAACAGACGGCCACCGCGCCGCCACCGCCGGAAGAAAACTCGATGGAGAAACTCAAGGAACTCGGTGAGCTGCACGAGTCGGGCGTCCTCACCGACACGGAGTTCGCAGACGCCAAGGCGAAGATCCTCAACGCCTAAACCGGCACAGGGCCTCGGCGGCAGGGAGCGCCGCCCGGGTGAGCGCCATTTTCGCTCTCTGCGCGGCGTTCTCCAACGCTGTACGTGGCAACGCAGCACGTTGCAAGCACAAGCGGCCGGGTGGGCAAGGCGAAAGGCCTGCACCTTCTCGCGTATCTCGTCCGCAGTTCACTGTGGCTACTTGGCTGGGCGACCGGGCGGCAGCCGCCGCCATCGTGTGGGCGCTCGTGGCTACATTCATCAAGACGACCACCGAGACCCTGACCGAATCAGGGGTCGCCGCTGTATTCACCGACTGGCCGGCCTATGCATTGGCCGCCGGTGGGGCGGCAGGCATCATCCTGGTGCAGGCGGCCCTTCATGTCGGGCCTCTTAGTGTGTCCCAACCCCTGCTCGTGATCGTGGACCCCTCCGTGAGCGTCATTCTCAGCATCTGGCTCTTCCAAGAGCACTACACCCGCGGTCCGGCAGCGATCGCCGGCAGCCTGGTGGCGTTCACGATCATGAGTGTTGGGGTGGTGATGCTTAGGAGAACGGCGCCGCCGACGATGCAAGCCAGACCATCCACTTGAAGCCATTGCCGTGGTGCTGACTATTGACAATCTGGCTGCGCTCCTATGGTTGGCGGCTGGCTGGTGAGCCACCCGGCCGCGCGACTCGTGCTCGGCTTGGCCGTTTTCGTGCTCCTCGGTTGGGTGGTCGGGGACCTCTGGACCTCAGTCGTGGGGTCGGTCGACCTGAACGCGGTACGCGATGTCGCTGCTCAGCGCACAACGGTACTCACCGACGCAGTTCGGGCGATCACCTGGGCGGGTAGTGCGTTTCTGCTGGTTCCGTTCGCTCTGATCGCCTGCCTGGCGTTTGCCCAGGCTGGCCTGCGCCGAGAGGCGCTCGCGATCGTACTCAGCCTCGGCGGCGCGATCCTGATCTCTGACTGGGTCAAGCTGCTTGTGTCGCGCCCGCGCCCACCCGTTGAGCATCTGCAGGCGGTTGCCGGTTCGAGCTTTCCTTCGGGCCATACGACGCAGGCGAGCGCCTTCTGGTTCTCGCTGGTGTTTGCGATGCCGGCGGCAGGGGCATCGCCGAAGCTAACCCGCGTGGCTGCCGTCCTCGCGCTGCTAATCGTTCTCGCGGTGGCCGCGTCTCGCGTCTACCTGGGCGTCCACTATCCAAGCGACGTCATCGTCGGCATGCTGCTCGGCACCGGTTGGGCAACCTACGTGTCGCGCTGCTTGCAGGAGCCCGAGAGCGTGTCTGAAGGCTCTCAGGCTCGATGACATGAGCGGGCGGCACCCGCGTTCGACGTACGTGTGCAGCCGGCGAAGCTCCCCAACAAACTGCGCACTACAACCGAGAATCCTCTTGCACAGAGCCAAAGTCGCCTCTGCCAAGCTGAAGCGGCGGACGGGCCTCGAACCCGCGACCTCGAGCTTGGGAAGCTCGCGCTCTACCAACTGAGCTACCACCGCGCTGAGGCAGATATTACGCCGCTTCCCTCGCCCTGGCACTACGCTTCCTGCTCGATGGCCAAACGTTCTCTCATGCCTCTGCTGATCGGTGTGGCCGGTGCCGCGCTTGTCGGGCTGCTCGTCTACGGGGTTCTTTCCCAGTCCCCCAAACGCACGCTCGACGAAGCGATCAAGCAAGGGCACCATCCCACGGCGCCGGCGAGCACCATTCCCATGCCGCTGCTCTCTGGCAACGGTGCTCGCACCCTCGCTTCCTATCGTGGCAAAGTGGTCGTCTTGAACTTCTGGGCGTCCTGGTGCACGCCCTGCCAGGAAGAGTCGCCGATCCTGGAGCGCGCTCAACATACGCTGGCGCGCCGTGGCGGCACCGTGCTCGGCGTGACCTTTCGCGATTCCTCGCCCGACTCGCTTACCTTCGTCAAACACTACGGCGTCAGCTACCCCAACCTGCGCGATACGACTGGCGAATTCGCCCAGGCCTATGGCACGACCCAGATCCCCGAGACGTTCGTGATCGATTCCTCTGGCGACGTTGTGGCGATCTCGCGCGGTGAAATCGACGAAGCGTTCTTGAACCATGCGATCGCTTTGGCGGAGAGCGTATGAGGATTTTTGGGGCGTGCCCGTCGTTGAGAGTGGGGCTTGGCCCGAGTCCCGTCTCGCGCCCAGCCGACCACCTCGCCCGCCTGGCAGCGACGCTGATGCTCGTGGCAGCATTTGGGGCCTCGCCCCTACTCGACTCCAGCGCTATCGCCGCTACACCGCGCACGAGCATGCCCGCGATCGAACGTCAGGTCATGTGCGTGACCTGCAAGATTCCCTTGAACGTTGCCGAATCGCCGCAGTCCCAGCGCGAGCGCGCCTACATCCGCGGGCTGATCGCCGAAGGCAAGACCGAAGCCCAGATCAAGAGCGAACTCGTGGCCCAGTACGGGACGTCGGTGCTTGCCCTGCCGAGCGCCAAAGGCTTCGATCTGGCCGCGTATCTCGTGCCCGTCGCCGTCGTGCTCGCGCTGATCGGACTGCTCGCGCTGCTTTTGCCGAACTGGCGGCGTCATGCACGAGACCAGGCCGCAACCGGCCCCGACTCACCCAAGCTCAGCGCAGGCGACGCGGCGCGTTTGGACGCGGACCTCGAGCGTTTCGACTGAGAACTCCGGCGCGAAGACCGGGTCGAGCTCGAATGGCCTTGGGTGGCCATTCGCGCGACGCCGCTCAGCAGCGCGCCCGCCCAGCTACATCTCCGTAGGCGCGTCCACCCCGAGCAGCTCTAGCGAGCGGGCAATCGTCTGTCGCGAGGCTACGCACAACGCCAGGCGCTGCGATTCGAGCACCGGCGACTCGGCGCCGAGCACGCGGCAGTCGCGGTAGAAGGCCGTGAACTGCTGGGCCAGCTCCAGTGCGTAGGCGGCTATCCGATGTGGCGCGCGACGTGCGGCCGCCTCACCGACCTCGCCCGGAAACGCGAGCAGCTTCTTGATCAGGCTGCGCTCGGCTGGGTGCAAATCCTCATGCTGCGCCCCCACCTCCGATATTGCCCGTTGCAGCTGCTCGACGCCAGCCTTCGCGAGCATCGAGGCGATGCGTGCGTGCGCGTACTGGACGTAGTAGACAGGGTTCTCGTTGGACTGCTCGCGTGCCAGGTCGAGATCGAGGTCGATCGTCGTGTCGTGCGAGCGCGACAGCAGGAACCAGCGCGCGGCGTCCACGCCGATCTCGCGCAGCAGATCGTCGAGCGTGACGAACTCACCAGCGCGCTTGGACATCTGTGCTCGCTCGCCTCGGCGCACCAGGTGAACCAACTGCATGATCAGCATCTCCAGATGCTCCGGGTCGCCACCCAGCGCCTCATAGGCTGCCTTCATGCGTCCCACATAGCCGTGGTGATCGGCGCCCCACACGTCGATCTGGCGATCGAAGCCGCGCTCGCGCTTGTCCTGGTGGTAGGCGATGTCCGAGGCGAAATAGGTGTGCTCGCCGCTGGAGCGCAACAGGACGCGGTCCTTGTCGTCGCCATAGTCGGTCGTGCGCAACCACAGAGCGCCCTCGCTGCGGTAGGTGTGGCCCTGTTGCTCCAGAATCGAGAGCGTGTGCGCCACCGGGCTTGGGTCGCCCTCGTGCAGCGCGCTCTCGTAGCTCCAGGAGTCGAAGTCGACGCGAAATTCGCTCAACGACTCGGCTATGCGGCCCATCATCAGCGCTACCGCCGCTCGTCCCAGCTCAGCCGGCTCCATGCTCGCCTCGTTTGCCAGTTGTGCTGCGAGCCCGGTCACGTAGTCGCCGTGATATCCGTCCTCGGGCACCTGCCCGCCACGCGCGAGCGCCCCGATCGACTCGCCCAGCTTGAGCACCTGAGAGCCGGCGTCGTTGACGTAGAACTCGCGCTCCACGATGTGCCCATGGAAGGCGAGCACCCGTGCCAACGCATCGCCGTAAGCCGCGTTGCGGGCGTGACCCACGTGCATCGGACCCGTTGGGTTGGCCGAGACGAACTCGACGATGATCCGCTCGCCGGCTGGCGCTTCTCCGCGCCCGAAGCTCTCCCCCGCCGCCAGCAGCCCGCCGAGCGCGGCGCGGTGCCAGACATCGGAGAGGAACAGGTTCAGAAAGCCAGGCCCCGCCACCTCGAAGCGCTCCAACTGCTCGCCCAGCCGCTCTGTCAGCAAGTCGCCCAGTTGCTGCGCCAGCTCGCGCGGCTGGGCGCCTGCGGTCGGCGCGAGCAGGAGGGCCGCGTTCGTGGAGTAGTCGCCGAAGTCCTGGCGCGGCGGGCGCTCGAGCGTGATCGCTCGATGCGAGCTTGCGCTGCCGGCGTGCTCGCAGGCGAGGGCAAGCACGGTCTCGCGTAGGCCTGTCTCGGTGGTCGTGGAGCTCACGGCGATGATCTTATGCGCCCGCACCGGTGTGCCCCGGCCGGGGTGCAAAGCCGCCCAACTGGAGCGCCAGCCGCGGCGCCCCCAAAACGGTCTCGGCCACTTCCGTGGGGGAGGTTGCGATACTAGTTCTGTGAACGACGAGAACCCAGGCGCCGAGCGCCACATAAACATTCATCTCTCTCCCGAGATCATGGGAGGTGTATACGCGAACTTCGCGAACGTCAGCCATTCCGACTACGAGTTCACGGTGACCTTCGCAAGGGTCGACCATGAGGTCGAGTCCGAGGAGGTGCCTGGCGTGGTCGTCTCACGCGTGAACCTCTCGCCGCGCTTCATGCGCGAGCTGATCGACGCGATGGAGGACAACTACTCGAAGTGGCGCACCCGCGAGGGCATCAAGAACCTGCCCGAGTACGGCGGCGCCGAGGCCGGGGAAGCCGACGAGTAGTGGCGTACCGTGCGCCCGCGAGGTGCGCATTTCTCCACATACCGCCCGCAGCGCTGCGCCCCGCCAAGGGCGCAAAACCCCACTCGCCACCCACACCCCTGCGTCCCGTCGAGGGGGCAGAGACCTATATGAAGGTTTGTGGCGAATGAAGGTCGCGGTCGTCTCGGACATCCACGCCAATAGACAAGCATTCGAAGCCGTGCTGGAGGCGGCCGCCGACAGCGAGGCCTCCGAGCTCTGGTGCCTGGGAGACATCGTCGGATACGGCGCCGACCCCGACGCCTGCGTGGAACTGGCACGGCGCCACGTGGCGGTGTGCCTGGCCGGCAATCACGACATGGCGGTCGTCGGCGAGCTTCCACTGGACGAGTTCTCGCGTGGGGCGGGCATCGCTGCGCAGTGGACGCGCGAAGTGATCGCCCCCGCAAACCAATCGTTCCTCGCCGGTCTACGCCCACAGGGCCAGGAGGACGCGAGGGAGGGCACGATCGGGCTCTATCACGCAAGTCCGCGCGATCCAGTGTGGGAGTACGTACTTTCGGCGCTGCTCGCAGAGCTGTGCTTGGACCGCGAGCCCAACCGCATCTGCCTGATCGGCCACTCCCATGTCGCCTCGTCGTTCACGCGCCAGGCAGGCGAGGCGGCAAGCGGCGAACCATGTCGCGAGGGCACCGCGCTCGACCTCTCGAGCGGGGAATGGATGCTCAATCCCGGGAGCGTCGGACAGCCACGCGACGGCGACCGTCGCGCCGCTTGGTTGCTGCTCGATCTCGACGGGTACCAAGCTTCCTACCGGCGCACCAGCTATGACGTCGCCGGCGCCGCCGCGGCCATCAAGGCTGCTCGTCTGCCAAACTCGCTTGCGGAGCGCCTGGAGTACGGTCAATGAACATGCGAATGCTTATCCGCCTCATCGTGGTGGCGCTGCTGGGCGCCGCCACTGCCCTGCTCGTGTCCTGCGGAAGCTCAGGTGCCGGCTTGATCCCCAGCGCCAGCGCCGGTCCCCTGCAAGAAGATTTCGAAGCTGTCGCCAAAGCGGCCGAAGCCGGGAACGGGGATTGTGCCAAGACCGAAGCCGCGCTCGGCAAGACCGAGGAGGACTTCCTGGCACTGCCGGCCACGGTCGACAAGGGGCTGCACAAGCGCCTGGAAGAAGGCATAACGAACCTGCGCAAACAGGCGCTGGCGATGTGCGAAGAACCGACCGCGACAGACACCTCGACGACGAGTACGCAGACGAAAAGCACTCCTCAGACGGGCACGACGAACACTGAAACGACGACCAGCACCGAAACGGCGACGACTCCCACCACGCCGACGAATACGCCGACGACACCCACCACCGGCACGCCGCCGAGCCCCGGCGGTGGAGTCGAAGCTCCCGAAGAAGGCTCTGGCGAAAACGGCGTAGGACTCGGGGCAAGCAAAGAAAGCGCCGGTAACGGCACGTCCAACTCGGGCGGGGCAAGCGCGGGAGGCGGCCAGTGAGCGACCCCGAGATCGCCGGGCGCTACCAGCTGCAGAGCAGACTCGGCTTCGGCGGCATGTCGACCGTGCACCTCGCGTTCGACAAGCGCCTGGAGCGCCGCGTCGCCGTCAAGCTGCTGGCTGAGCACCTCGCCGAGGACCCCACCTTCGTGTCTCGCTTCCAGCGCGAGGCTCAGGCCGCGGCACGCCTCATCCATCCCAACATCGTGCAGGTGTTCGACTCCGGCCAGGATGAGCGCACCGGGCAGTATTTCATCGTGATGGAGTACATCGAGGGCCAGTCGTGCGCCGAGATCCTGCGCGACGACGGCTGGATCGAGGTCGACGAAGCCGTCGCGATCATCGAACAGGCCTGCGAGGGCCTGCACTACGCCCACCGCCATGGCGTGGTGCACCGCGACGTCAAGCCCGGGAACCTCTTGCGCTCGCGCGACGGCGAGGTCAAGCTCGCCGACTTCGGCATCGCCAAGGCCACCGAGCAGTCGAGCATCACCCAGGTCGGCTCGGTGCTCGGCACCGCGGCATATCTCGCGCCCGAGCAGGCCCGTGGCGAGGAAGCGGGGCCGCGCGCCGACCTGTACGCGCTTGGCGTGGTCACCTACCAGCTGATCTCAGGGCGCCTGCCCTACGAAGCCGCCTCGCTCACCGAGCTGGCGCTCAAACAGCAGCAGGAAGAGCCTGCGATGCTCGACACGCTCGTGGCCGCGGTCACGCCGGAGCTGGCCGAAGCGGTCGCGATCGCGCTTGCGCTCGACCCGCGCGAGCGCTATGAGAATGCGCGCGAGATGGGTCGGGCGATCTCAGACGGCGCGCTTGGCATCTCCCCCAACGAGCATCGCGCGCCCACGCGCGGGGCCAGGCACGCCACCGAGGCGACAAGCGTGCTTGCGAGCGCCACACGCACACACAGCCCCTCCGAAGGACGAGGAGCGGTCGCCCCGCGCCAGCCCCGTAGAGGCCCAGCACGCGAGACACCACCCGTCGTCGCGACGGCGCCGACACGACGCCGTGGCGCAGGCCTACGCCGGCTCGGAATCGCTGTACTGGCGCTGCTGGCGCTCGTCGGCGTGATCGCGCTGATCGCCGTGCTCAGCTCTCCCGCCACGACCACGATCAAACTGCGCACAGTCGTCTACAACGACGCCCAGGAATCCGCCGAAGCGCTCAAGCAGCTTGTCGGCGAAAACATGAAGTAGCGCCAGAAGGGCAAAGGCCCCCACGCTTGTCGCGCGAGGCCTTTGAGCAACTGTCACTCGCCTCGCAGTCTAGCTGCAGTAGCAGACAACCGTCCGTCAAAGATGGCTTGGCGCAGATCGTCCATCAACTGCACCAAGAAGGCAAGGTTGTGTTCGGTGAGCAGGCGCATGCCCGTCAACTCGGAGGAGCGCACCAGATAGGAGAGGTAAGCACGCGAGAGGCCGCGTTTGCAGGCGTGACAGGCGCAACCCTCCATCAATGGCAGCTCGGATGTGCGCCACTCGCTTTTCGTCAGATCGACCCGCCAGCGTGCGTCCGGGTCTGGTATCAGCGCTGTGCCGTGGCGTCCCAGGCGCGTTGGCATCGCGCAGTCGAACGTGTCGATGCCCAACTCGACACCGCGGATCAGGTCGTCCACGTCGCCGATCCCCAGTAGGTGTCGAGGAAGCTGCTCGTGTTCGCCGCCCAGTTCGGCGACGGCGTAGCCGACGACCTCGTACATCTGGGCCTTCTCGGCGCCGAGCGAGCCCCCGACCGCCACGCCGTCGCAGCCGCTCGAGGCAACCGTGCGGGCGGAGGCACGGCGCATGTCCTCGTACACACCCCCTTGCACGATCCCGTAGACGAGCTGATCGCTCGGTCCGTGCTCGGCATGCCAATCCAGACATCGTGTCAGCCAACGATGGGTGCGCTCGGTGGAGCGCTCGGTGTAGTCGCGGTCTACGTGGAAGGGGGTGCACTCGTCGAACACGAGCGCGATATCCGAGTGAAGCGCAGCCTGCACCGCCATCGAGTCCTCGGGAGCCATGAAGCGCTCGGCGCCGTCCACATAGGAGCGAAAGCGCACGCCTTGCTCATCGATCGAGAGGATCGCCCCCTCGCGCTCACGGCCCTCTCGCGTCACCCCCTCGCGCTTGTCCGCCTCGCCTCCTCCCCCTTCGCGCGCTATTCCCTGACCCTGGCGCCGGCGCGATGGACGCGCCTTGATCTCATCGGCGACCGTGCCGTGCCCCATCGAGAACACCTGGAAGCCGCCGGAATCGGTCACGATCGGCCCGTCCCAATCCATGAAGCCGTGCAACCCCCCGAAGCGCTCGATCAGCTCGGCGCCCGGGTTGAGCATCAGGTGGAACGTGTTGCCCAGCACCATGTCATAGCCGAGCCCCTTGACCTCTTGCGGCAGCAGGCCCTTGACGGTTGCCTTCGTAGCGAGTGGGACGAATGCCGGTGTGCGGACATCGCCATGCGCGGTATGCAGCCGTCCCGCTCGGGCGTGTGTGGCGCCGTCGCGCGCTTCGATCGTCAGGGCCACAAGGGCATCCTAATGTCCGAATGGCCATACCACGCGTGCGCGCGCAGGGCACGTCCTCCAAGACACAACGCGAGCAGGGCAAGACCCAGAGCAGGAGGATTTCGAATCGCCGGATACGCTGGCCCGAGCCCCACAGGCCCCCAGACCATGCTCGCCTCGCTCATAAATGTCGGCCACCTTGTAGAAACCTTCGGCTACCCGCTGCTGTTCCTCGTGGTGATGGCCGAGTCCAGCGGCCTCCCGATTCCCGGCGAGACCGGCCTGATCGCGGCGGGCGTGCTCGCCAGCCAGGGCAAGCTGCAGATCGAGTTCGTGATCCCGATCGCCGCCGCCGCCGCGATCATCGGCGACAACATCGGCTACCAGATCGGCCGCAAGGGAGGGCGCTGGCTGCTGGAACGACCGGGGCGCTTCGAACGCCAGCGCCAGCAGGTGCTTGTCACCGGCGAACCGTTCTTCGAGCGCCACGGTCCCAAGGCCGTGTTCTTCGGGCGCTTCATCCTCGGGTTGCGCGTTTGGGCCTCGTGGCTCGCCGGAGCCACGCACATGCGCTGGCGCTCCTTCTTCCTCTGGAACGCGCTCGGAGGGATCTGCTGGGCGACGGCGATCGGCCTGCTCGCCTATTTCCTAGGCAACGCGGCCGGTAACGCCGTCGAAGCGTTCGGCCTGTACGGGATCGCGGCGCTGGTACTGGCGGCCGTCGTCTTCTTTGTCGCCCACCGCCGCGGGCGTCTGTAGCTCAGGCGCCGCAGCAGCCTGCGGTCACGCGCTCCCACATCTTGCCGAGAGCCTCGAGCTCTCCCTCGGAGAAGTGCGAGAGGAAGTGCTCGCGCACGACCGCACGATGGGTGCCGCGCGCCGCGTCCAAGCGCTCACGGCCGCGATCGGTGAGACAAGCGTAGGCGCCACGAGCGTCGTGTTCGCAACTGCAGCGCCCGAGCAGCTCGTCGCGCTCCAGACGATCCACCAGGCGCGTGAGACCGCTGCGCGATAGTTGGGCCTGCACGGCGAGATCGCACATGCGCATGCGCCCGCCCGGAGCGTCGATCAAGTGCTGGAGCACCTCGTAAGAGCTGAGCTGCAGGCCATGCTCGCGCTCCAGTCGGCTCTCCAAGCGCTTGGCGAGCGAAGCGTGCGCACGCAACAGGCCGCGCCACGCACGAAGCTCGGCTTCGCTGAGGCTGTCCGATTCGCCGAGACTGTCCTTCCCCTGGGGAAGCTTCAGGACTGTCGCGGTGGCTGTTGCGGTGGACATGATCGTGCTCGAAACCGGCTGTGTACTTACTCGAACATAGCAGCGTCGCGGGCCGGAATCCCTGTCAACCGTGCGCCACAGGGGCGCTCAGCTGCTCCTCCTGGTAGCCGTCCAGGCCCACCACATCATCAGCGGCTGCAACGGTAGGCGCGCATACAGCGCCCAGCGTGGGATCTTCGAGAAGCGCTCGGGGGCGCGCGCCATGTGCAGGTTTGCCGGGAATACGGCCGCAAGCAGCGCGATCAAACCCAGCCCGGCAAGGCGACGTGTCCACGGCAGCAACACGCCGAGGCCACCGGCCACCTCGGCGACGCCGCTGACGGCAACGAGGCTCTGCGCACGACCCTTCATGCTCGGTGGCACGATCGCCTCATAGGTGCGCGGCATCAGGAAGTGGTTGACGCCGGCGCCGATGAAAGCGATGCCGAGCACCAGGCGCGAGCGCCTTCCGCGATGTCGCTCCTCGGCGATCGGGCCGAGCGTCTCGGTGTCTGTGTTGGTTTCCATCGTCTCTCCTCGTTGAGCGTCGTGCCTTCGGAGCCTCAGCCCACGATCAGCGATGTCCCGGTCATTTGCACTGGCTGGGAGATCCCAAGCAGGTCGAGCACCGTCGGCGCCACGTCCGCGAGGATACCGCCCCGCACGCGCAACTGGAGACCCGGCGCGGTCACGATCAACGGCACAGGGTTGAGCGAGTGGGCGGTGTTGGGACTGCCGTCGGGCTCGAGCATGTGGTCGGCATTGCCGTGGTCGGCGGTCACGACGCACACACCACCGCTCTCGCGCACCACCTCGAGCACCTTGCCCAAGCACTCGTCGACCGTCTCTATCGCCGCTACCGCGGCCGCTATGACACCGGTATGGCCGACCATGTCGGCGTTGGCGAAGTTGATGACACCGAACTCCGGTCGGTCCTCGCGCCAAGCAGCAACGAATGCCGCGGCGGCCTCACGGGCGCTCATCTGTGGCTTGTGGTCATAGGTGGGCACATCGCGTGGAGAGGCCACCAGCTCGCGTCGCTCGCCCGCGCACGGCGTCTCCTCGCCGCCGTTGAAGAAATACGTGACGTGCGGGTACTTCTCGGTCTCGGCCACGTGCAGCTGACGCGCTCCCCTGCTTGCGATCACTTGCGAGAGCGTCGTCTGCGGACGTTGGGGTGCGAAGGCGACCGGGTAGGACCAGCCCTCCTCGTACTCGGTTAGCGTCGACAGCCGGCCCACTGCCGGCGCGCCGGCGCGTCCCTCCCAACCAGGCAACTCCGCCGTCTCGGCGCGTGAGGCTGCTTCGGCTCCCGTCGCGTGCGAGGAGCCATCCCCCGTGTCTTCGCCAAAGCCCCGTTCGGCCAAGGCCCTGACGATCTCGCGCATGCGATCGGGACGGAAGTTGAAGCACAGCACGCTGTCACCGGGACGAATGCGGGCCTCAGCGGCGATCAACGTGGGCTCTATGAACTCGTCGGTCTCGCCGCGCTCGTAGGCGTCGCGCACAGCCTGCTCGCCGCTCGAGGCGCTGTACGGAGCGCGGCCGTGCACGAGCATGTCGTAGGCGCGCTGCGTTCGCTCCCAGCGCTTGTCGCGGTCCATCGCCCAATAGCGGCCGACGACTGAGCCGACACGCACGCACGCGGTGGCATCGAGCTCGGCCAGGTAGTTCACACCCGCATGCGGCAGCGTGTCGCGCCCGTCGGTGAAAGCGTGCAAGACAACATCCGCCTCGGGCGCCAGCCCGCCACCGAGCGCGATCAGCGCGCGCAAGTGCTCGAGCGAGGAGTGCACGCCCCCGTCGGAGACGAGCCCGAGTAGGTGGACACGTGGGGCGCCGGCGAAAGCAGCACGCAGCACGGGGTTCTCGGCGAGCGACCCGTCCACGACCGCCTCGTCGATGCGCACGAGATCCTGCTTGACGACGGCGCCGGCGCCGAGGTTCAGGTGACCGACCTCGGAATTGCCCATCTGCCCTTCCGGCAGTCCCACGGCCGCACCCCATGCCGTGAGCGTGGTGTGGGGGTATGTCGCCCACAGCTCGTCGAAGACAGGTGTGTTGGCAAGCGAGACGGCATTGCCGGGGCTGGGCTCGGCCAGACCCCAACCGTCGAGCACCACCAGGCATACGCAAGGCGCGCGCGCTGCCCGCGACCCCTCAGGCGCGCTCATTGCTGGGCGGCGACCGCGATCGCGGCGAATGACTCGGCGTCGAGCGATGCGCCGCCGACGAGCGCGCCGTCGACGTCGGGCAGGGCCAGCAGCTCGGCAGCGTTGTCGGGCTTGACCGAGCCTCCGTAGAGGATGCGCACCTGCTCGGCCGCCTCGGGCGAGCGCCCGCCGAGCAGTGCTCGCACGAACGCGATTGCCTCCTGAGCCTGCTCAGGGCTGGCCACCAGGCCGGTGCCGATCGCCCAGATCGGCTCGTAGGCGATCGTCACCTCGGCCAAGCGCTCGTCGGGCACACCCGCGAGGTCCTCACCGATCTGGTGGCGCAGCTTGCGCTCGGTCTCGCCATCCTCACGCTCGCTCTCGGTCTCCCCCACGCACAGGATCGGCGCAAGGCCTGCCGCTAGCGCAGCGGGCACCTTCAGCGCAAGCGCTTTGTCGGTCTCGCCGAACAGCTCACGCCGCTCCGAGTGGCCGAGTACCACGCCGCCGACGTCGAGCTCTGAGAGCATCGGCGCCGAGATCTCGCCTGTGAAGGCGCCCGCGGGTTCGTGGTGCATGTTCTGGGCGTACACCTCAACGCGCGATCCGCGCGCGCTGTCGACCATCGCGCGCAGGTCGGTGTACGGCACGCAAATGGCAATGTCCACTCCGCTGACGGAGGATACGCGAGGCAACAGAGCCTGGATGTATTCCTCGGCCTGCTCCTCGGTCTTGTGCATCTTCCAATTGCCCGCGATCAGCGGGCGGCGCTCACCGGCCATCAGGCGATTCCGGCGCCCTCGAGCGCCTGGACTCCGGGCAGGACGCGTCCCTCCACGAGCTCGAGCGTGGCCCCGCCTCCGGTCGAGAGGTGATCGACCGTGTCCTCCAGGCCGAAGTCGGCCAGCGCCGCCGCTGAGTCGCCGCCGCCGACGACCGTCACGCCCGGCGCACGGGCGACGGCCTGGGCGACCGCGCGCGTGCCCTGCGCGAACGGCTCGTACTCGAAGGCGCCCATCGGACCGTTCCAGAAGACGGTGCCCGCCCGCGCGATCTCGGTGCTGTAGCGCTCAACCGTGGCGGGTCCGATGTCGAGCCCCATCCAACCCTTCGGCACCTCGACCCCGTCCAGCGCGCGGTACTCGGCGTCGTCGGCGAGACGCTCCCCGATCACCAGGTCGCTGGGCACCAGCAGGCGCGCGCGACCGGGCTGCGGCGAGTGCGTGTCGCTGGCGCGCACGAGCAGCCTGCGAGCGTGCTCGGTGTCCTCATCGCCGCACAGCGACTCGCCAACTGTGTGCCCTTGCGCGCACAGGAACGGGAAGCTCATCGCGCCGCCGATCATCACCACGTCGGCCAGCGCCAAGAAGCGGTCGATCACACCGATCTTGTCCGCTACCTTCGCTCCGCCGATGATCGCCACCAGCGGTGGCGCGGGATGCTCGAGGATGCCGGTCAGCGTGCTCACCTCGCGTTCGAGCAGGCGTCCCGCCGCACACGGCAGCAGGTGTGCCACGCCTGCTGTGCTGGCGTGGGCGCGGTGCGCGGCGCCGAAGGCATCGTTGACGTACACGTCGGCGAGCTCAGCCAGCGCGCGGGCGAGCTCGGGGTCGTTGGTGGTCTCCCCGGGCTCGAAGCGCACGTTCTCCAGGAGCAGGATCTCGCCGTCTCCCAGCTCATCGGCAAGCTTGCGTGCGCGAGGACCCACAACCTCGGGCGCGAGCGTCACGCTTGCCCCGGTCAGCTCACGCAGACGCTCCGCCACGGGTGCGAGCGAAAGGTCGGCCTCGGGCCTTCCCTCCGGGCGTCCGAGATGCGACACGAGCACCAGCTTCGCACCGCGCGCGCGCAGCTCTTTGATCGTGGGCAGCGCCTGCACGATGCGCGTGTCGTCGGCAACCGCGGGCGCGCCATGCTCGTCCTTGCACAGTGGCACGTTGAAATCCACGCGCACGAGCACACGCTTGCCGTGGACGTCGAGCTGGTCGATGCTTCTCATCGTCTTTGCGCTCCCATCGTCGTGACAACCCCATCGTCCGCGGGGCCCTTGCATGTCCTCACCGCTCCACCATCCGTGAAGAGCTGACTGAGAAGCCGAGGAGCGGGCTCACAGAACCTTCTGTACGAGGTCGACGACGCGGTTCGAGTAGCCCCACTCGTTGTCATACCAAGCCACCACCTTCAACATTGTGCCGTCGATCGTGGCGGTGAGCTGCGAGTCCACGATCGAGGAGTACGGTGAGTTGACGATGTCGCTGGAGACGATCGGATCCTCGGTATAGGCCAACAGGCCCTCCAGCGGACCGCTCTGCGATGCGGCCTTCAGCGCCGCGTTGACCTCCTCGACGCTCGTCTCGCGCGCGCACTCCACCGTCAGGTCGACGACCGAGCCGGTGGGCACGGGCGCACGCACGGCGAAGCCGTGCAGCTTGCCCTGCAGCTGCGGCACGACCAGCCCGATCGCCTTGGCGGCGCCAGTCGAGGCCGGAATCAGGTTGATCGCCGCGGCGCGCGCACGGCGCAGGTCTTTGTGGGGCATGTCCTGCAGGCGCTGGTCGGCTGTGTAGGCGTGAATCGTCGTCATCAGGCCGTGCTTGACCCCGACCGTGTCCACCAGCACCTTTGCCACCGGAGCGAGGCAGTTGGTCGTACACGAGGCGTTTGAGATCACGTCGTGCTTGTCGCGGTCGTAGGCCTCGTCGAAGTTGACGCCGAGCACCACCGTCACATCCGGGTCGGTGGCGGGCGCGGAGATCACGACCTTCTTGGCGCCGCCTGCGAGGTGCTTGGCGGCGTTGGGACGGTCGGTGAACAGTCCGGTCGACTCGATCACGACGTCCACCCCGAGCGACTCCCAAGGCAGGGCAGCGGGGTCGCGCTCGGCGAGCACCTTCAACTCACGCCCGTCCACCATGATCGTGTGCTCGTCCTTGGCCACGACCTCGCCCGGGTAGGGGCCGAGAATCGAGTCGTACTTGAGTAGATGAGCCAGCGTGCGACAGTCGGTCAAGTCGTTGACGGCAACCCACTCGATCTGATCGACGTCTCCCCGAGCCATTGCGGCGCGGAACACGTTTCGACCGATGCGGCCGAAACCGTTGATTCCCACGCGTACGGGCATTCACGGCCTCCTGAGTGAAAAATGAACGATGCCGGGCCTCAGGAGCATCGCTCCGTCGCCCGGCTCTAGGCCGAAAAGGCTATCAGCGGCTTATTCCGCCGCCTTATAACGCCTACCCGCCAACCGATCAACGCATCCTCAGAGCGGACGCTTGCGCTGCGCGCAGAGGTTGCCAAAACCGGCGATGCCCCGCACGCGCGCGCGGGGCATCGCCCAAAAATCGATACTCACCACCCTGCCTCGACGGCGGCAAGCCCCTCACCCACCAGACACCGAGGAGACCCGGGGATCGAGGACACTCCAACCCTCGATCGCGGCCCAGCGCGGCTCGGCTAAGAACGCGAGCGCTTGTCGATGTCGCGGTGGGCGACGGCAACCGTGAGCTCCTCGCGATTGCGGTAGCGGGCGGCGAGATGCTCGGCGATGGCCACCGAGCGGTGGCGACCGCCGGTACAGCCGATCGCGATCACCAGATGGGCCTTGCCCTCGGCCACGTACTCGGGCAACAGGAAGTCGAGTAGCGCATGCAGGCGCAAATAGAGTTCGTCGAGGCGGCCGTCGCGAGCGATGTACTGCACGACCCGCTCGTCGTGACCGGTGAGATCGCGCAGCTCGCTCTCGTAGTGCGGGTTGGGCAGGAAGCGCACGTCGAAGGCGAGATCCTCCTCGCGCGGAGGGCCGTGCTTGAAGCCGAAGCTCATGAACGTGAGCGCCAGCCGGCCGGCGTGCTGGCGCGGCAGCAGCTCGTCGGCGATGCGGCTGCGCAACATCGCCGAGGACATGCCCGTCGTGTCGATTACGAGGTCCGCACGCGAGCGCAACGGCTCGAGCAGCGCGTGCTCGGAGGCGACGCCGGTTGCGACGCTGCCCTCCGGCGCGAGTGGATGGCGGCGGCGGGTCTCCTTGTAGCGCGTCGAGAGCGTCTGCTCAGCCGCCTCCAGGAAGAGCACGTGGTGGGTGATCCCGAGCGCCTGCAGATCGTCGACGACGGCGGTCAACGCCTCGAAGTAGACGCCGCCGCGCACGTCGGAGACAACCGCCGCACGCTCGACCTTGGAGCCCTCGTGCACGAACAGCTCGACGAGCGAGCGGATCATCTCCGGCGGCAGGTTGTCGACGCAGAAGTAGCCCGCGTCCTCGAACACGTTCATCGCCGTGGACTTACCGGCGCCGGAGAAGCCCGTGATGATGACGAGGTCCTGCAGACGCGACACAACGGTCGGTCCGCTCACGGGACGGGGAGGCACGGGCCTGGTGGCGGCCATCTCCAGTCCATTGTGCAGACTGCGCCGGGGGAAAGGGCCGGTTGAGAGGACTCAGCCGGCTCGGTGCAGGAGAGCGTGGATATCTCGGGCGGTCTTGGCCGGCAGACCCGGCACTCCCTGCAGCTCCTCGCGTGAGGCGGCTAGGATCGCCTCGGGCGACCCGAAATGGGCCATCAACGCGCGCTTGCGTGTCGGACCGATGCCCGGCAGCCCGTCGAGCAGCGAGCCGGTCATCGCGCTGTCGCGTCTACTGCGATGGTGGGTGATCGCGAAGCGATGGGCCTCGTCGCGGATGCGCTGCAGCAGCTGCAGCTCGGGGCTCGAATGATCGAGCAACAGCGGCTCGGAGCGGCCGGGCATGAACACCTCCTCGATGCGCTTGGCGAGCGAGATGACGGCGACACCACGCTCGCGAAAGCCTGTCAACGGAACCAGACCCGCCGCGAGCTGACCCTTGCCGCCATCGATCACGACCACGTTTGGGAGCGCTGCGAAGCTGGCGTCGTGGGCCGGGTCGTGCGGGGAGAAGTCGGCCTGCTGCTCCCACTGGCTGAAGCGCCTGGAGAGCACCTCCGCCATCGAGGCATAGTCGTCAGGGCGGGCGGGATCTTCAATCGTACGGATCTTGAAGCGCCGGTAGTCGGATTTCTTCGGTGCTCCCCCCTCGAACACGACCATCGAGGCGACCGTGTGGGTGCCGCCCAGATTGGAGATGTCAAAGCACTCGATGCGCACGGGGATCGCATCGAGTGAGAGCGCGAACTGCAGGCGCTCGAGTGCCTGGGCACGATGCTGGTGGCGGCGCTCGTCGCGCAAGCGCTCCTGGTCGAGCGCGAGTAGTGCGTTGCGCTCGGCTAGCTCGAGGATGCGGTGCTTGTCGCCTCGCTCGGATGGACGCAGCTCGACCGGGCCGCCGCGTCGCTGCGAAAGCGCTTCGGCGAGCACCGGCCGCTCGGCAAGCTCCTGCTGGACGACGAGCAGGGACGGGATCGTGGTGGGGCCACCGTAGTACTGCAGCAGGAACTCCTCCGCCACCTCCCCCAATTCGCGCTCGGTCTCGTTTGACAGGTAGAAGGAATGACGGTCGGAGAGGATGCCGTCACGCACCTGGAAAACCTGGGCGTTTGCGTCGCGGCCGTCGGTGGCGACGGCAACCGCGTCGAACGTGCCAATCGAGCTCTTGGCGACGCGTTGGCGCTCCATCAGCGAGCGCACGGCGCGCAGCCGGTTGCGCTCGAGCGTGGCCTGCTCGTAGTCCTGGGCGGCGGAGGCCGAGCGCATGCGCTGCTCGAGATCGCGCTCGATTGTGTTGAAGCGCCCGGAGAGGAAGTCGATCACGCCGTCGATGCTGCGCCGATAGTCCTCCTCGGTGACATAGCCGACGCAGGGGGCTTCACAGCGCTTGATGTAGTAATCGAGGCATGGACTGCCGCTGCGGCGGCCCGGCTCGGGGCCTGTGCAGGAGCGGTACATGAAGACCTTGGCGAGCACCTCGAGCGTCGAGCGCACACGCTTGGCGCTCGAGTAGGGACCGAAGTAGGCGCGTCCCGAGCGGTGGCGCTCACGTGTGAAATAGACCCTTGGGTATTGCTCGTCGAGCGAGATCGCGATGAACGGGTAGGACTTGTCGTCGCGCAGGCGGATGTTGAAACGCGGACGGTACTGCTTGATGAAACTCTGCTCGGCCAGCAGCGCCTCGGCCTCGCTGGAGACCACGACACACTCGATCGCCTCCACGCTCGCCACCATCTCCGCGTGGCCCGGGCTCGAAGGAATCTGGGCCTTCGAGAAGTGCGAGGCGACCCGCTTGCGGATCGACTTGGCCTTGCCGACGTAGATGACGCGGCCCTTTGCGTCGCGAAACAGGTAGACGCCCGGCTTGTCAGGCAACACGCGGCGCTGCTCGGCCAGACTGGCGCGTCGCTGCTCTGCAGCGCCCTGTCCGGGAACACTTTTGCTTCGTGGGTTGGGGTTATTCAATAGGTGCGTGAATAGCGGTAGACGGCCAGCAGCGTATAGGCGGCTATACCGATCAGCGCGAACCACGCGAACTCGCCGAAGGACGTCTGCCACATGCGCGATTGCGCGGCGATCGTGGCATAGCCGACAGCCACTGCGCCGTAGAGCAGCGCCCGGCGGCGGTCGCCGAGACTGTGCAGATCGATGCCACGTTCGCGGTAGAGCCGATAGCCGAGGAAAGCGAAGCCGGCGGCGAACACCACCCATAGCGCCGCGGCAAACGCATCTGCCGCGCGCCCTCCACCCGGCAGGAACTCGACCGCGGCCGCGATCAGAACGACGATCGCGATGTTGCGCGCGGTCCTCATCCGATCCATGACGACACCCTGTCCATGAGGTCAATCAGTTTAGTTGGGCTGTCCCCGGTCGCGGGCATCCGCAAGCGTGAAAGATGTAAAGCCGCAATCTCCGGAATGATCGTCCTGCAAGTCATCCAACGTTTCATCACACGAGCCGTTTTACGCTATACTGGGTAAGCCCATTCGGTCCTAACCCGATCGAAACGAGGGTTGGTTGGCAGGCGCCGGGGTACTCGTCATTCAGGTCAGAGAGCCCCGGCGCCTGTTTTTAATGCGCCACACCAAGATCTCCTGGCGCGTTCGAGCTTTCCTCGCCGTTCGTTTCCTTGACCGTCTCGGGCGAACTCTCTTTTGCTCACCCGCTGGTCGCCGGTTACCACCAGTTCACTCCACCGCGCGTCCCTAGCCTACGAGCGTCTCGAGGTGCTCGTAAGCCTGCTCGACCGCGCGCTTGGCGGCCGTGTGGCGTGCCTCGGACTTGGCCGCCTCGTACTTCGTCGCCCAGGCCTCCGGATCGGCCAACTCGTCTTCGAGCTCGCGCAAGGCCGCCTCGGCCTGTTCGACCGCCTGCTCGGCCTTGGCCTGCTCGCGCACCCGATTCTTCGAGGGGCCCGGAGACTTCGCTGACTTGCTCCTACCGGACTTGGGCCCGCCATTGGCCGACCCGACGTCCCCATCGTCGGCATCGCTCGAAACGCGATGCCCCCCGCGCGCGGGGGGGGCATCGGCATTTTCGCCACCTCCGTCCGCGCTCCCGCTCCCGCTGCCACCGCTACCGCCGGCCCTGGCGCCGCTCCCTCCTGCGTGCCAACGCGCCGGGGCGCCGCCGGACTTGGAAGCCCCTGCGGCCAGCCGCTCTTCACGCACGCGCACATACTCCGGCCAGCCGCCGAGGAAGCTGCGCAGCGAGCCGTCCTCGATCGCAACGGTCCGCGTGCCCACCGCGTCGAGTAGGGCCCGATCGTGGGAGACGAGCAGCAGCGCTCCCTCGAAGCTGCGCAGGGCGTCCTCCAGAGCCTCGCGGCTCTCGAGGTCGAGATGGTTGGTGGGCTCGTCGAGAATCAGCACGTTCGGCGGGCGCGGAGTGCCGTTCATCAGGATCGCCAGCGACAGCCGCCGGCGCTCGCCGCCGGACAGGCCTTCCAGCGGCTTCTCGGCATCCTCGCCGGAGAACAGGAACCTGCCTACGAGCGCACGCGCCTTGTTCGGGGGCAGGCCTGTAGCGCGCTGAGCGGCCTCCACCACGCTCTGCCCTGGCGCGCCGCCGGCGCCAAGCTCCTCGGCATGTTGGGAGAGGTAGCCGACGGTGACGTTGTGCCCTGTGGAGAGCTTGCCCGCGCCCAGCGGGCGGCGTCCTGCCAGCGTCTCGATCAAGGTTGTCTTGCCGGCGCCGTTTGCTCCCACCAGCGAGACGTGCTCGCCGCGCTCCAGCCACAGCTCGGCATCGTCGAGCAGAACCAGAGGGCCGCCCCCGTCCCCGGCGCCCTCGATCTCGACGCGACCGTCCTTGAGCTCGAAGATCACGCGGCCGCTGCGCTCTGGCGCCTTGAAGGAGAACTCGAGCGCCTGAGCGTCGCGTGGGTCGCGCTCGATGCGCTCGATCTTGGCCAGTTGCTTTACGCGCGACTGGGCCTGGCGCGCCTTGGTGGCCTTGGCGCGGAAGCGCTCGACGAAGCGCTCCATGCGCGCGATCTCGGCCTGCTGCTTGTCGATCGCCTTGCCCAGCGCCATCTCCCGCGCGGCCTGCTCGCGCCGCCACATGTGCCACGTGCCTGCAAAGAAGCGCGAGCGCGTCGGCGGAGTGCCATAGAGCTCCAGCACCGCGGTACCGACCGCCTCCAGGAACCAGCGATCGTGGGCGACGAGCATCACGGCCGCGTCGAGGTCGACGAGCGTCTGCTCCAGCCATTCCAGCGACTCGATGTCGAGATGGTTGGTGGGCTCGTCGAGCAGCAGCACATCGGCGCTCGTGGCCAGAGCGCGCGCCAGCGAGGCGCGCGTGAGCTGGCCGCCGGAGAAGGTGTCCAAGCCACGATCCAGATCGGCATCTGAGAAGCCGAGGCCATGCGTCATGACGGTGGCACGGTCGCGCCACAGGTAGCCGCCGTATGACTCCAGGCGTGCTTGGGCGCGAGCGTAGCGGTCGAGTAGCGAATCGTCGCTTGCGCCCTCGGTCATCTCACGCTCGAGCTTTGCCAGTTGGCGCTCCACCTCCAGCTCCTGCACGCAGCCGGAGAGCACATAGTCGCGTAGCGACATCGTGCGCTCCCTGGGCGGACGCTGGTCGTGCAGGGCGATGCGCACGCCCTTGGCGACACTCAGCTCGCCCTGGTCGATCCGCTCCTCGCCGGCGATCATGCGCAGCAGCGTTGTCTTGCCGGCGCCGTTACGTCCAGCGATCGTGAGACGTTCGCGGCGCTCGAGCTTGAACGACACACCGCCGAGCAGCGGCTTGCCGGCCATGTCCTTGCGTAGGTCGGAGGCGATCAGGAGAGCCATGTCGGAGGATGGTAGGGGGCGCGGGCAGGCAAGTCTGTGACGCGCTCCGATAGGATCAGTGTCCTCATGCGTCGCCTGCTCTCAAGCCTCTGCGCCTCCGCGACTCTTCTGCTTGTGCTCGCCCCCGCGGCCCTCGCCGACAACGACGGGCGCGGCTTCTACGGAGCCACCAACGACAAGGTAATCACCAAAGCCGGCTTTTATTTGATCATCTTCTTCCCGACCTTCGTGCTGCTCATGAGTCTCTTGCAGTGGCGCCTGGACAAGCGCAAACAAGCCCGCAAAGCGGCACACACCGCGCGCATCGACGACGCACGCTGGCGCGGCGGCTGGTAAACCGGTCCAGCTGACCTGACGATGACGAGCGAGCCTGGCCCGACGTCCGGCTCCCAGGTCCAGCCGGATTCCAAACCGGTCCTATACGAGCGCCACGGCGCTGCCGCTGTGGTCAGCATCGACCGTCCCGAGCGGCGCAACGCTGTGGACGGGGCTACAGCCGAGGCCTTGCACTCGGCGCTCATGCGCTTCGAGGGCGAAGAGGACGCGCGCGCGATGGTGCTCACCGGCACCGGCGGTATTGCCTTTTGCGCTGGAGCCGACCTCAAGGCGATCGAGACGCTTGGCGGAAGGTTGCTGTCGCCAGACGGGCCGATGGGGTTCACGCGGCTGACGCCCTCCAAGCCGACGATTGCCGCGATCTCCGGCTTCGCCCTTGCCGGAGGGCTGGAGCTGGCGCTGTGGTGCGATCTGCGGATCGCCACCGAGAGCTCGAAGCTCGGCTACCCCGAGCGCCGTTGGGGCGTGCCCCTGATCGACGGCGGCACACAGCGCCTGCCCCGCATCGTCGGGCTTGGGCGCGCGCTCGATCTGATCCTCACCGGGCGCATCATCGACGCCGGCGAGGCTCATGCGATGGGCCTGTTGACCGAGGTGGTTCCCGACGGGGCGCATCTGCAGCGCGCCGTCCAGCTTGCCAACAACCTTGCTCGCTTTCCGCAGCGCACGATGCTCGCCGACCGACGTGCGGCAATCGATGGTCTTGGCATGACGCTCGAGCAGGGGCTTGCGCTCGAGTCCCAGGCCGGGCCCGAGACGTACCTCGACGCCCTCAGCGGCGCACAGCGCTTTGTCTCCGGCGAGGGTCGCGGCGGAACGGGCTCCGGGGCATAACGTTAAAAACCGGCGGTGCTCCCCGCGAGCGCGGGGGGCATCGGCCATTTCGGAACAACACCCCAACCCGCCGCATCCCACGCGCGGTTCCAGCTATGACTATCCTCGACTGATCGAACCTCGGGAGAGCAAATGGCCTATTTCGTAACGGGAGCTACCGGCTTCATCGGGCGGCGACTGGTGGAGCGACTGCTGGAGCGCAAGGGCAGGATCCATGTGCTCGTGCGCGAGGACTCGCTTGGACGCCTGGACGAGGCGATCGAGCACTGGGAAAAGATCTCCGAGGCGACCGTGAGCAGGCGCGTGCATCCGGTCGTCGGGGATCTGCGCCAGCCCTTGCTGGGGCTGACCGACGAGCAGGTCTCAGAGCTTGCAGGGACGATCGACCATCTCTTCCATCTGGCCGCCGTCTATGACATGACCGCGACCCTGGAGCTCGATACCGCCATCAACGTCGGCGGCACCAACCACGCGATCGAACTGGCTGGAGCGTTGCGCGCCGGACGCCTGCACCACGTCTCTTCGATCGCGATCGCGGGTGCCTACAAGGGGGAGTTCAGCGAGGACTTCTTCGACGAGGGGCAGCGGCTGCCCTCGCCCTATCACGCCACCAAGTTCGAGGCTGAGCGAGCGGTGCGCGAACAGGAACTTGTGCCCTGGCGCGTTTACCGGCCCGGGGTCGTCGTCGGCGACTCCAAGACCGGCGAGATGGACAAGATCGACGGTCCCTACTACTTCTTCAAGGCGATCCAGCGCATGCGCCAGGTAGTGCCGCAGTGGATGCCGCTCCTCGGGCTGGATCTCGGCAAGACGAACGTCGTGCCTGTGGACTGGGTCGCCGGCGCACTCGACCACATCGCCCACCGTCCGCACCTCGACGGACGGGCATTCCATCTGACATATCCGGGCGGCCAGCGCGTGGACGAGGTCATGAACGACATCGCCGGCGCCGCGAACGCTCCTCGCTTTGCCGTGAGCATCGACAAGCGCGTACTCGACGTCGTGCCCACCGCCCCGCTTTCGCTCTTGATGCGCATACCTCCGTTGCGTCAGGCGCGCAAGCTGACGCTTCGCGAGCTTGGCATACCCAGGGAGGTGCTCGAGCACATCGAGCTCGTGCCCACGTTCGACACGCGTCAGGCCGAGCGGGCGCTCGCCGGCTCCGACTTCGAGCATCCGCCGGCGCTGCGCGAGTATGCGGTCAAGCTTTGGGACTACTGGGAGCGCGAGATGGACCCGAGCATCAGCCGCGGGCGCACGCTTGGCGAGGCGGTGCGCGACAAGCGCGTGCTGATCACCGGCGCCTCATCCGGCATCGGCAGGGCGACGGCCGTGAAGGTTGCTGCCGCCGGCGGGGTTCCCCTGCTGGTGGCTCGCAACGTTGAGAAGCTCGAGGAGGTTCGCGCGGAAATAGTCGCCACCGGAGGGGTTGCCTATGTGTATGCAGCGGACATCTCCGACATGGACGAGGTCGATCGGCTGATCGAGCGCGTCAAAGACGACCACCGCAACGTCGACATGCTCGTCAACAACGCCGGGCGCTCGATCCGGCGCTCGATCTCCTTGAGCTACGAGCGCTTTCACGACTTCGAACGCACGATGCAGCTCAACTACTTCGGGGCTGTGAAGCTGATCATCGGGCTGCTGCCGCAGATGCGCGCGCGCGGCTTCGGGCACGTCGTGAACATCTCCTCGATCGGCGTACAGACCAATCCGCCTCGCTTCTCGGCCTACGTGGCGTCGAAGGCCGCGCTCGACGCGTTCACGCGTGTGGTCGCCTCCGAGGTCATCGGCGACGGCGTGACGTTCACCACGATCCACATGCCGCTCGTGCGCACGCCGATGATCGCTCCCACGAAACTCTATGACGCGTTTCCCACGATCACTCCCGAGCAGGCCGCGGACATGATCTGCGAGGCGCTGCGCACTCGTCCCAAGCACATGGGGACATCGCTCGGTACGTTCGGCGAGGTCCTCTATGCACTGTCGCCCAGCACCGTCGATCGCATCCTGCACCTCGCCTATCGCGTGTTCCCCGACTCGGCCGCCTCGCGCGGCGAGAAGGGGACCGACGAGCGGGCTTCGCTCGAGCAACTTGCTATGGCGAACCTGATGCGCGGCGTTCATTGGTAGTTGGTCACGCCACATGTGGCGTGACCGGCAGGCCCGCATGCGGGCCTGCCTCGGGAGCGCACATGTGCGCTCCCGCCGAGTCGTGCATGCACGACTCGGTCCCTGGGCGCGCATGCGCGCCCAGGCCAGTCGGCGCATGCGCCGACTGGGCCAAAGGAGGCTAGATATGCGTCGAGGGCGCCAATGAGGCCAGACGTGAGCCAATCGGGACTCAGCGAGGCCGGACATGCGCCGAGCGGCAGCAAATAGGATTGACCGGTGACAGCCGGCAGCCCCGCGATCGAAGTCCACGACCTGCACAAGCGCTACGGCGAGTTCGAGGCCGTACGGGGCATCGACATCGAGGTGCGGCGCGGCGAGGTCTTCGGCCTGCTCGGGCCCAACGGCGCCGGCAAGACGACGACCGTTGAGATCTTGGAGGGCTACCGCCAGCGCAGCGCGGGCGATGTCTCGGTGCTCGGCCACGATCCCGCCGCACGCGAGCTTGCATTGCGCAAGCGCCTCGGGATCGTGCTGCAGAGCAGCGGCATCTACAGCCACCTGACACCGCGCGAGGCGCTGCGCCATTGGGCCAGCTTCTACCCGCACCCGCGCGACGTCGAGGAGGTGTTGAACCTGATGGGCCTGCAGGAGAAGGCCGACGTGCGCACGCGCAAGCTCTCAGGCGGCCAGCTGCGCCGGCTCGACTTCGCTTTGGCGCTCGTCGGCGACCCCGAGCTGATCTTCCTCGACGAGCCGACCACCGGCTTCGACCCTCAGGCACGGCGTGCCGCCTGGGAGACGATCCGCTCGTTGCGCTCGCTTGGCAAGACGATCCTGCTGACGACCCACTACCTGGACGAGGCGCAGGCGCTGGCCGATCGTGTGGCGATCGTCAAGGACGGGCGCGTACTGGCGATCGGCCCGCCGCGCGAGCTTGGAGTTGGTGCCGCGCACTACACGGTCACATACCGCGGCGCCTCCGGCGAGCTCGTGGAGGTGCAGACCGACGATCCGACGCGCACCTTGCACGAGCTCACCTCCGACGCCCTGGCGCGAGGGGAGCGCCTGGACGAGCTGAACGTGGGACGCCCCAGCCTCGAGGACGTCTACCTGGAGCTGACCGCCGATGCTTGACCTCGCTCTGAGTCAACGTCAGATGTATTCGAAAACGCGATGCTTCGCGCGCGCACGCGGGGCATCGCCAAATGCGTCACCAATCCCCCATGTCTGACGCCGTCGCCCTCACCTGGCGCCAATACCGGCTGGAGCGGCACATGTTCTGGCGCAACCCGAGCGCCGCTTTCTTCAATTTCGCCCTGCCTCTGCTGTTTCTCGCCGCCGGGGGGGTCATCTTGCACGGCAAACAGCACGACCTCAATCTGCTGGTTCCCGCGATCGCCGGCATGAGCGTGATGTCGACGACGTTTACAGCGCTGGCCTACAACATCGTGTTTCTGCGCGAGCGGGGTGTGCTCAAGCGCATCCGCGGTACGCCGCTGCCGACGATCTCCTACTTCGGCGGAGTGGCGGCCAATGCCGTCACGAACACGGCCATGCAGATCGCGATCATCACGGTCGCCGGCAAGCTGTTCTTCGGGATCGGCTGGCCGCTTCAGTGGCTCGAGCTGGTCGTGTTCGTGGTGGCGGGCGTCATCTGCTTTGCCGCCCTTGGCGTGGCCTTTGCCCACGTGATCCCGAACTTCGAGTCGACGGCGGCCTATGTCAACGCGATCTTCCTGCCGGTTGTGTTCGTCTCGTTCTATGTGTTCGACAGCAACAGCGCGCCGGCGTTCGTGCGCAACATCGCCGAAGCGCTGCCGCTGAAGCCGCTGATCGACGGTCTCTCCGCCGCGATGGTGACCGGCAAGGGTCTCGGCGACAACCTCTCCGCGCTCGCCGTGATCGCTCTTTGGGGCGTGTTCGGTGTTTACTTCGCGGTGCGCGGTTTCTCCTGGGAGCAGTCGCGCGACTGAGCGTGATCCGGTGCGGCCCTAGCGAGCGTGAAGCACTCGTCCAGGGGCCCAGCCGGCCAGCCCACCACTATTCTGGTGCGGGCTCCAATCAACCGCCGGAGGGAAATGCAAATGAAGCAGCTCGCCGAGGACGTTTACATGTTGAAGGGTTTCCCGCCGAACGCGATCAACGTGTATGTCGCGGGCGACGTGTTGATCGACTCGGCCACACGCCAAGCCGAGAAGCGCATCTTCAAGCAGATCGCCGGCCGGAACCTGACGGCGCACGCGCTCACGCACGTGCACCCCGACCATCAGGGCTGCAGCCACGTCGTTTGCGAGCGCCTGGGCATCCCGTTGTGGGTGGGCCAGGACGACGTGCCGGCGATGGAGACCGCCGGCAGCGTCGTCGGCGGGAAGGCACCCGCGTGGCTCAAGCGCGTGCAGGAACGCTATTGGGTGGGCCCTCCCCACCCCGTCTCGCGTGCGCTGCGCGAGGGCGATGAGGTGGGCGGGTTCACGGTCCTCGACACTCCCGGGCATACCCGCGGCGAGGTGTCCTTCTGGCGCGAGTCCGACCGTGTGCTGATCCTGGGCGACGTGCTCAACAACGTGAATCTGATGACCGGAATACCCGGACTGCACGAGCCGCCCGCGCTGTTCAACGTCGACTCCGTGCGCAACCGAGCCTCGATTCGCAGGGTCGCGGCGTTGCGTCCCGCGCTCGCGCTCTTCGGCCACGGCGCGCCGTTGCGCGACCCGGACAAGCTCGCGGACTTCGCGGCGCAACTCCCAGCGTGAGCGAGAGCATCTTCGTCGGCGATGGCGACCTATTCACGCCAACCGAGCACGCGCGCGGACCATGGGACCCACATGCGTTGCACGGCGGTGCCCCGGCCGCACTGATCGCGGCCACTTTCGAGCGGATGCAGCCCGGCGCGGAGTTGCCGTTTGCGCGACTCTCCTTCGAGTTCCTGCGCCCCGTGCCGATGGCGCCGCTGAAGCTGAGCACGCGCATCTCACGACCCGGGCGACGTGTGCAAGCACTCGAGGCGGAGTTGAGCGCCGGGGGTGTGCCGGTGTGTCGCGCGAGCGCGCTACGACTGGTGCCATCGCCCGAGGAGTTGCCGGAGCTGGCGCTGGCGCAGGTCGAGGCGGCGCGCCCGCGTGCCATTGCACCGGCGTCCGATGGCGAGCAAGTCCACTTTGCGCTCGACGACATAGAGCGCAAGAGCTTCGCCGCGACCGCGATGGAGATGCGCTTCCTGCGAGGGAAGCCGCTGGTCGGTGGATTGCCCGAGCGTGACACAGCACACCGGCCCAAGCCTTCCGGAGGGGAAGGAGCCGACGCCGAGCCTTCAGAGCCGAGCGCCGGGCATGTCCCCAGTGGTGCAGCGACGGTCTGGATGCGCTTGCGCCATCCGCTGTTGCCAGACGAACCGCTCACCCCACTCGCCCGCGTCGCGGGTACTTCTGATTTCGGTAACGGAGTGGCGACGGTGCTGCCGTTCGACCAATACCTGTTCATCAACGCCGACTTGACGATCTCGCTTAACCGCCAACCCGTCGGCGAATGGATCGCACTGGACGCCCGCACCCTGCTTCATCCCGGCGGGATTGGCTGGGCCGAGAGTGTGCTGCACGACGAGCTTGGTCCGGTCGGTCGGGCAACGCAGGCGCTCGTCGTGCAGAGACGTTAGCTCACCTCAGACAGCCGCTGGACCGTTCGACAACGCAGGCGCCCATCGTGTAAGGGCGGTTAGCCGTGCGTCAGCCGCCAGCTGGGGCACTCGACGGCGAAGCGATCTCAAACTCGGGCAGGTTGTTGCCCTCTTCCAGCTCGGCCAGCTCACCCTCGCGCTCCTGCAAATAGGCGCGCAACGCCTTCTCCAGGCCCTTGCCCCGGCGGAAGCCCTCGAACATCTCGTGCACCGGCAGGTCGGGATCGTCGAGACGGCTGACGATGCCCTTCAGTTCCTCATAGCCCTGCTCGAAAGTGATCTGCTCGCGTGTTTGCGCGCTGCCTTTCTGACCAGGCTCAAGCTGGTCGCTCTCTTTCCTACCGGCCGCTTCCGAGTGGGCTTCTTGCACGGCCTCTGCCGGTCCTCGCTCCTGCGAGTCCGATTCTCCCCGACCGGCGCGTAGCTCTAGGTCGTCGGTCGGCTCGAACATGATGGCCTGCGACTGTGCGGCGTCGCTCATGGGTGCTCTCCTCGTGTGACGTCGGTGATTGTGGCGCTGGCCTCGCCGTCGGCGAAACTCAACGAAAGCTTGTCGGCCGGACGCAGCTCAGCGACGCTCTTGACAGGGGCGCCGCCGGCATCGGTGGCCATCACCCACCCGCGCCTGCGAAAATCCTTGGCGTCGATAACTGCACCGAGGGACGCCACGCGTTCTGCTTGACGTGCGAGCAGACGCTCGGTGGCCGGACCCAGCCTGCTCGCATCGCGGTCGACGGCCTGGCGCTGGGTGACCACGCGCCGGCGCAGTTCGCGGATCGCTTCGGCTGAACGACGATCCAGAGCGGCGATCAAATCCAAGCGCTTGCGCGTGACGCGCGTACGCGAGCTGTGCAGCAGCTCCCCGATCCGCTCCACCATCGCACGTGGACGGTCGAACACGCGCGCGAGCGCCGTACGGTGGCGATCGAGCTCCTCCAGTAGTTCAACGGCCGAATGGCGTATCGCAAGCTCGGCCGCCTTCGCCGGAACGGGCGCGTAGGCAGCCGCCACGTGATCGCAGTTGGGGCGGTCCTTGGTGTGGCCGATGCTCGTTATCACCGGCACCGCGCAGGCGAAGATCGCCCGGCACAGGCGTTCGTCATCGAAGGCCAGCAGGTCGGCGGTCGAGCCTCCGCCGCGTGCGAGCACGATCGCATCGACACCTTCGACGGCCTGCAGGCGTCCGAGCGCATCGATCACTGAGCCGACCGCGTGCACACCCTGAACAGAGGCAGCACAGAAGACAATGTCCTGTGGCGGAAAACGCCGACGCAGTGCCTGGATGACGTCGATGTTGGCGTCATTGCGCGCGGCGATCACCCCGACACGCCGCGGGAACGCGAGCAGCGGCTTGCGCCTGTCGGGATCGCACAGCCCGTCCGCTCGTAGGCGCTGCAACGTCTCGGCGCGACGACGCAGCAGCTCACCCTCGCCCGTCGGGCGAACGCGGTCGACGATCAGCTTCGTGGCGCCGCGGGGGGCGTAAAAGTCGATACGCTCGTAATGCGCTTGGACCAGATCGCCTTGGGCCGGCAGTGGACTGCAGCGCGCGACACGGCCCTTCCAGATGCAAGCGTCCAAGCTTGCGGACTCGTCGGCCAGCGTCAGATAGACATGTCCCGAGGAGCGATGCAAGCTGATCGAGGTGACCTCCCCCTCGATCCAGCCGTCGCCCAGCGCTCGCAGCGCCCCACCGATTCGACCGGCGACCTGTGCGACGGGCTGGGCGCTCTCAGTCTGCGTGTCGGTCGCGTCAGCCACGGCCTCCAAACGTTAAACGCCGAACCGGCGCGAACTCCCTGTCCTCAGGCGGGCTTGCCGGGGAACGGATCGGCGAGCGACGCCAGCACGTGGTCCGGGTTGGCAGCCTTGAGTTCTGTGACGTCATAGCGTCCACTCGCGACCCCGACCGACACCGCACCCACTCCCTCGGCGGCGGCGATGTCGAGCGGCGTGTCGCCGACGACGAACACCTGGCTGAGATCGAGCGCATGACCGAGCAGCCGCTCTCCACGCTCCACCGCTGCGCGCGTCAGCGCAACGCGGTCCTCGGAATCCGAGCCGTAGCCGCCGACGAGGAAGAAATGGTTCAGCTGGCCGCGTCCCAGCTTGGCGTGAGCCGCGGCTTCCAGCCCACCCGTCGTCAAGCCGAGGGCGATGCCGGCGTCGGTGAGCTCTTCGAGCAGGCTCTGTACGCCGTCGAGCACGCGGTAGTCCTGCGAAGAGGCCACAAAATCGGGAAGTACGGCCTGGTAGCTGGCCATCAGCCGCGTGAGCTCGTCGCCCGTCGGTTCGCGTCCCATCACCTCCTTGAACGTGGCGCGTCCGATCGCCGGGTCGGTCATCCCCGCCGTCGAGTGTTCGGCGATGTCGATCTTCGTGTCGAACAGCCGCTCGAACGCCCACGCCCAACTGCGAGCACCGGCGCCGCCCGTGTCGATCAGGGTGCCGTCGATGTCGAACAGGATCAGCTTTGCTTGGCTCATTCGCCCATTGTCCTACCTCGAGGGGCGTCAGGTGTTGCGACGTGGGGCCAGGGAGGAACGGGGACTTCGCTCGGTTACAGCGGGCGTTACAGCCGGTCGTCAGGGAGAACAAAGGGCACCGGGAGGCTGCGAGTACTACGTGGCAGACCTTTGTGTGCGGCCTGGCGAGCCTAACGAATAGTTGCGTGTGCAAGCATCGTGTTATAACTCTGTCTCGAGCAGCAATCCACCAGGGCGGGCACGCATCCATTGCCGCGTCCGGCCGTCACCGAAACCACCAAAAGGAGCTTTCAATGTCTGACACCGCCACTGCAACCTCACCCGCCAGCACCACACCGCTACCCACCGGCACATGGAAGGTCGACCCGATCCACTCGAGCGTCGAGTTTCACGTCAAGCATCTCGGCATCGCAACCGTCAAGGGGCAGTTCAAAGCGTTCGAGGGCACACTCGAGATCGGCGATTCCGGCGCCCGCGCATACGGGACCGTCGAGGTCGCAAGCGTCGACACGCGCGAGCCCCAGCGCGACGAGCACCTGCGCTCCGCCGACTTCTTCGAGGTCGAGAGCTTTCCGCAGATCACCTTCGAGTCGACCGCGATCCGCCCGCTCGGCGGGGACGAGTTCGAGATCGATGCCGACCTGACGATTCACGGTGTCACCAACAGCGTGACGTTGAAGGCCGAGTTCGAGGGCGCCGAGACCGACCCACAGGGCAACGATCGCGTCGGCGTATCGGCCAGCACCCAGATCAGCCGCGGAGACTACGGGATGAAGTTCAACGCCGCGCTTGGCTCGGGCAATGTGGTGGTCAGCGACAAGGTCAAGATCCTTGTGGACATAAGTGCGGTGAAGCAGGCGTAAATCAGCGAACGACGACGTCGCCCAACGCCTCGTCCACCGCGGCGAGCGTTGAGGCGTCGAGCGTGATGCCCGAGGCAGACGCGTTCGCGCTCACCTGCTCGGGCTTACTTGCACCCACGATCGCCGAGGCGAGGTTTGGTTGGCGCAGCACCCAGGCGAGCGCCAGCTGGGCCATCGTCAAGCCAGCCTCCTCGGCAACCGGCCGCAGGCGCTGTACCGCTTCGAGCACAGGGTCCTGCATCAGTTGACCGATGAAGTCGCTCATGCTGTCGCTGGCGGCTCGCGAGTCCGCGGGCGGCTGCTCGCCCGGACGGTACTTACCGGTGAGCACTCCCTGGCCAAGCGGCGACCACACGATCTGGGAGATGTCCTCGCGCTCGCACAACGGGATCACCTGTGCCTCCGGCGCGCGCCACAGCATCGAGTACTGGGGCTGACTCGATACCCATCGGGCTACACCGGGCAGCGCGAGCGACTCCTCGATCTTCTCGACCGGCCACTCGCTGAAGCCGATGTGACGGGCCTTGCCGGCCTCGACCACTTCGGTAAGTGCCTGCATAGTCTCCTGAAGCGGCGTGTCCTCGTCGTAGCGATGGCACTGGTAGAGATCAACGTAGTCGGTGCGCAAACGCTCCAGGGAAGCGTCGATCTGCTTGTGGATTTGTGCCGCCGAGAGGCCTCTATCGGTATCGGACATCTGGAAGTAGACCTTCGTTGCGAGCACGTAGGAGGAGCGGTCATAGCCCGATAGCACCTCGCCGAGCAACGACTCGGCGGCGCCCCGCCCGTAGACGTTGGCCGTGTCGATGAAGTTGATGCCCTCTTCGAACGCCGCCTTGACGCACGCCTCGGCCTGCTCGCGTCCCACTCCGCCGGAGTAGGTCAACCAGGAGCCGAGGCTGATCTCGGAGACGTCGATGCCGCTGGAGCCAAGCTTGCGATATTTCATGCAAGGCACAGTACCCACTGCGCGCGATCCGTATCGCCGCCGCGTGTATTCGCGCCGATAAATCATCGCTGGCTTGTTAGCAGGAAGGCCTACCGTCGCCGGCCGGAGGCAAAGCTCTGGATGGGCGGAGCGACGGCTCGCATGTCGGCTCCCATCTCGGCGCCTTCCTGATCATCCTCCGGCGTCGAGCGATCGGCGCCCGGGAGCCGGCTTACGCGCGCTGCACTACCCGCTCTCGCGTCCTCTCCCTCGCTTGACGCAAGGAAGCGCTCCAGTGCTGTCAGCTCGGAGACGATCACGTTGAGCACACCTGAGGGAGAACGCTCCAAGCGACCGTGTGCAAGCAGCAAAGGCTCGGCGCGAGCGAGCTCACGGTGACGCTCGTACACGGCGCCCGACACCACCAGATTGACGGTGCCCCACTCGTCCTCGAACAGCAGGAACATCGTTCCCTTTGCCGTTCCCGGTCGTTGACGGGCGATCGTCATGCCGGCCACCGCAACCGAGCAGCCGTGCGGCAGGCGGGACAACTCGGCGCTCGTGGCCGGCACGACCGGGTCGGCGCCGCTCGGGATGGACAGGCGCGGACGCAGGACAGCCATCACGTGGTCGTCGACCGTGACCCCGCTCGTCGCATAGTCGGCGAGGACCCGCTGCCAGCGATCGAGCGGGCGCAGATGGGGCACTCGCGGTAGCTCGATCGGCAAAGCGAGCTGGACCGCATCGCCAACGGCTTCTCCGGGAGATGCGATCCCCAACTGCCACAGGGCGACGCGCCGATGTGCATTCAGCTGATCCTCATCCAATTTCCCATCCGCATCTCGATCTCCCGTCGAGCGGCCTGTCGATGATCCTGCTGCGTCCACATCCACGAGGCTGTCGCAGGCGCCGGCCCAGGCCAATTGCTCGAGTGTGCCGCGACGCGTCGCCGCTCGCGCGGCGAGCTCGCACAAATCGCGAAACCGACCGCCACGTTCGCGCTCGTCGACGAGCTCGCGCGCCTCATCCGCCCCGACGCCTTTGACATAGCCCAAGCCGAGCCTCACCGCTCCCCGCTCGACTGTGCACTGCACATCTGAGGCGTTCACGTCGAGCCCTAAGACCACTATTCCCCGTCGCTGTGCCTCATGCACAAGGCTGTCGGGAGCATAGAAGCCCATCGGCTGCTCGTTCAGGAGCGCACACAGGAACTCGGGCCCGTAATGGACGCGCAGCCATGTCGACTGGTAGGCCAGCAGGCCGAAGGCGGCGGCGTGAGCCTTGGGGAAGCCGAAGCCGGCAAAGCCCGCGACCATCTCCCATACGCGCTCCGCCGTCTGCGCACTGGCATCCACATGGCGCATCGCGCCGGCGATGAAACGCTTGCGGTGGCTGTTCATCGCCTCCTCCGAGCGCTTGCGGCTCATCGCACGGCGCAGCCCTTCGGCCTCGCCCGGCGAGAAGCCCGCGAACTCCTCCGCCACCTGCATCACCTGATCCTGGAAGATGATCGTGCCGAGTGTGCTCTGCAGCACCGGCTCTAGAGACTGGTGCTCGTAAGGGATCCGGTAGTTGGGGTCCTCGCGTAGGCGCCCAAGACGCTCGATGTAGGGGTTGATCGCTCCGCCCTGGATCGGCCCGGGACGCACGATCGCCACCTGCACCGTCAGATCGTCAAGTGTCCTCGGCAGGGTGCGCCGCAGCGACTGCATCTGGGCGCGACTCTCGATCTGAAAGACGCCAACCGTGTCGGCCGCGCGGATCGCTTTGAACGTGTTGGGATCGTCGAACGGTATTCGCGACAGGTCCACACGTTCGCCGCGCGTGCTCGCGATCTCCTCGACGCAGCGTTCCACCGCCGAGAGCATCCCGAGCCCGAGCAGGTCGATCTTCAGGAAGCCTGCATCCGCACAGGAGTCCTTGTCCCATTGGACCATCTGCCTTCCCTCCATCGCCGAGGGCACCACAGGGCAGCAGTCGATCAAAGGCCTCGTCGACACCACCATCCCGCCGGAGTGCTGGGAGAGATGGCGAGGCAGTCGGTATGCCTCTCCCACCAGTCGCGCAAGCCACCGCCAGCGTGCGGAGAGCGCCTTGACATTCTCTACGTCATCGAGGCGGGCACAGCCTGTGCGCGAAGCGTTGGCTGAGCCCTCCAGGGAAACTCCACCCAAGCCGGCGGCAACGTCGCGCTCCACATCGCCTCTGCCATCAGCCATACGTGCGATGCGCTCGATCTCTCCTGGAGGCAAACCAAGCACCTTGCCCAACTCGCGGATCGCTCCCCGTGCACGAAACGTCGGAAAGGCCGCCACCAGCGCGGCGCGCTCATCCCCGTAGCGCTCGTGTACACGCGGTATCAAGATCTCGCGGATGTCCCGCGGGAAGTCGAGGTCGATATCGGGCAGCCCGTGCAGATCCTCGTGCAGGAAGCGCCCCAGCAGTAGCCCGTTCTTGATCGGGTCGATGTGCGAGAGGCCTGTCAGATAGCACACGATCGAAGACACCGATGAGCCGCGCCCGCGCCCTGGGGCCAGCAGCGCACGGGCCGTGTCGCGGCCCCGCACCTGCACCGCCACTTCACGCGCAAGCTCGAGCATGTCGTGGTGAAGCAGGAAGAAGCCGGCCAGTCCGAGGCGCTCGATCACGCGCAGCTCCTCACCCAGGCGCACCTGTGCTTCCGCGCGAACCGTGCCCCCCTTGTAGCGGTCCTCCAGGCGTGCCCAACACAACTCGGCCAGCCGTCGTGGAGCGCTCTCGTCCTCGGACCCCGGGTAGCTGTAGCCGAGGTCCTTCGTCAGGTCGAAGCTCAGCTGCTCGGCCAGGCACAGGGTCTGGCGCACCGCCTCGGGATGGTCGGCAAAGCGAGCGGCCATCGCCTGCGGCGAGCTCATCACATGGGTGTGATTACCGCGCCGCAATGGCTCGGAGGCGTCGAGCGTCATGTGGTTGCGCAACGCCACGAAGGCATCTTGCAACTCGGCGCGTGAGCGCGTGTGGGCGTGCACGTTGCCGGTGGCCACACACTTCACCCCCAGCTCTCGGGCGAGCGTCGCGAGCGCCCGGTTGCGGGCGCGGTCGTGGCGGGCGTAGGGACGCTGTAGCTCAACCCACAGCCCCTGCGGCCCGAATGCGTCGAGCAGTCGACGCGCAGTCGACCGCTCGCGCACGCCACGCTCGGCGCAGCCCGTCAGGCACACGAGCCCTTCGGCGCGATCGAGCACCGTCTGGAGCGCCACCGACGGCTCTGTTCGCTCGCGCCCGCTGCCCTCGCGCGTGCCGGCATGGGCGAGGGTCAGTATCCGACACAGGTTGCGCCATCCACGCGCGTCTCTCACGAGCAGCGTCAAGTGACGAGCATGGGTCCCGCCGCCTGGGTCGGGGGCAAGATCCACCTCGGCGCCGTGGATCGCCCGCACGCCTGCGTCTTTGGCGACCTGAGCCAACTCCATCGAGCCGGACACCGAGTTGTGGTCTGTGAGCGCCAGCGCGACGTGCCCGAGCTCCGCCGCGCTGTGGGCAAGCTCATCCGGCAGCGACACGCCGTCCAGGAACGAGTAGGCCGAGTGGCAGTGCAGCTCGACATATGGCGACGTGCCGAGCGAGGAGGGTTGAACCTGGATGGCCATTCAAGACCCCTGGGTGAACCAGCCGCCGACGCACAGGTCGTGGAAGACGACCAGGTTGCGCCCGCGCGCGCTCACGAGCTCCCAGTAGCGGCGACGCAGCGGATGCTCGGTCCACCAGCGGTCCTCCACCAGCCACGACTCGCGCACCGCGTCGATTCGCTCGCCGTTCACCTCCCAGGGAACCTCCTGCTTCACACCCACACGGGCTACGCGCGGCAGGTTCAGTACACGCGGACGACTCATCCCGGAAGCGGCGTGAGCACGACCCTGCGCTCGGGCACGCGCGAGTCGGGGTCGATGCATACGGCTCGCAACGCGGCGTCGTGCCCGGCCACGGTGCGCACTTGATTGACCGCCTCCCCCAGACGTACAAGCCGTGCCTGCTTGTCTTGCTCGAGCAGCGAGCGCTGATCGCCTCCCCCGGGACCGAAGCGCTTCACACCGAGGCACAGCGACTCGGCGGGCGCCGGGAGCAATGGCAGACGCAGCGACAGAGCGAGGCCCACGCGCTTTGCGTCGCCGAGCGCCTGGCGGAACACGACCTGCTCGCGCCAGGTCCCGCCGCCCACGAGCCGTGCCGAGAGCACAACCGCACGCACGGTCCTGCCGCGACGCTCCGGACGCGCCAGCAAGCGATCGACGAGCACCCCCAGCACGCGTTCAAGCATCGGCCCACTGCCGGCATCCCCGACCTCCAAGGCCTCCTCCAAGGCCTCCTCCACTCTCCTGGGCACGAGCGGACTGTCCTCGCCACCGGCCAAACGGTAAGCGAGTGTGCCCGGCTTGCCGAAGCGGTCGGCCAAAGCATCGCGTCCAAGCTTTCGCAGCTCTCCAAGCGTGTGTACACCGAGACGCTGGAGTGGCTCCACCAGGGCAGCCGTATCCTCTCGAAGGCCGAGCAAGTCAATCGGCCGGCCATCCAGATAGCTCCGTGCCGCTTGCCCTTGCACGATCTTGGTGCGGCGCGCACTGCTGCCAAGCGCCGCGGCCATCGCGCAGAAGCGTGTCGGGCCCACCCCGATCCTCACCGGTCGGCTGAGCGCGCGGCGCGCGGCCGAGATCGTGTGGGTATCCGAGCCATGCAGCCCCCGCAGCCCGTCCGCCTCGAAATAGGCGAGCCCCTCACGGGCCGGCTCTACCGCCGCGCCAATCCCCTCCAGAGCGCGCACAATCCTCTCCCACGCCTCGGCCACGGCCAGCGGATCGGCTGGCACCAGCTCGAGCCCCTGACAACGCGCAAGCGCCTCGCCGAGGGCCATGCCTGCGCTCACCCCAAACGCCTCAGCGGCTCCTGACACCTCCCCCAAGCGCAGGTCCGCCCCGGCCATCGGGGCGAGTGCAAGCGCTCTGCCCGCCAGTGCCTGGGTCCCGCCGGCGGCGACCGTCAGCGTGTAGCGAGGTATGTGGACGCATATGACCATATACGAACGTATGTTCGCATATGGCTAGGCGCCCGCCACAGACAGTTGGCTCAGTCCATCCCCAGCGGACCGCTTGCCGACCCGCTCAGGAACTGCCGCACAAACGGGTTCTCCGAGGAGAACATCCGCTCCGCATCGCCCGCTTCGACGATCCGCCCACGCCACAGCAACGCAATGTATTCGCCGATCTGGCGCGCCGAGGCGATGTTGTGGGTGACGACGATATAGGTGCCGCCGTGGAGCTCGTGCATCTCCTGGATCAGTTCGCACAAGAGCGCGGTGCGCACCGGGTCGAGACCGGAGTCGGGCTCGTCGAAGATCACGATGTCCGGTTCGGTCACGAGCGCACGCGCGAAGCCGGCGCGCTTGCGCATCCCACCGGAGAGCTGCGAGGGAGAGTCGTCCATCGCGTCGGCGAGACCCACGTCGGCCAGACGCTGGCGCACCCGCTCGCCGATCTGGCCTTCGGACATGTCGGTGTGCTGGCGCAAGGGAAAGGCCACGTTGTCGAACACCGACATCGAGCCGAACAGGGCGCCGTCCTGGAAGAGCACGCCGATCCTGCGGCGCAACTCCAGCAGCTTCGGCATCGTCAGCGTCGGAACCGAGTTGCCGAGCACCTGGACGTCGCCCGAGTCGGGGAACATCAGTCCGATCAGGTGCTTGATGAGCACGCTCTTGCCGGTACCCGAAGGACCGAGCACGACCGTGATCATGTCATCGGGGATCGCGACGTTCAGGCCGTTGAGGACCGGAATACCGGCCAGGCGCTTGACCACATCGAAGCAGCGGATCGACCACTCGCGGTCGGTTGCCTCCCCGGCGAGGTCGAGATCGCCGGCCCCGGAGTGGTACTGAAACTCCTTGCTGTCCTCTTCGACGCCAAGAGCTGCGTCGGAGCCAATGGCCTCCTCGCTCTCACCGTGAGTGCTCCCCTCGCTCTCCACTGCACAGATAGTAGTGATCTGCAAGGACTCAGGTCAACCCACGCGCACGACAGTGGCCGCGTACACGCCGGTACCGGCCCATACACATAGCCTTGACATGCGGAGGCCATTGGGTCTACTATCGGTGCCGGGAGGTAAGGAGATGTTTCACCACAGGCACTCCGCCGCGGAGTCCGAGGCAGTTGCGGACACCTCTGCGGGAGCGCAGCTCGCGATCGTGACGCACGGCGGGGCGGACCCGCGCAGGCGCCTGCTCGAGGCGATGCTCGAGACAGTGGCGCTGCGCGGCTATGACCGCACGACCGTGAGCCGTGTGCTGTCGAGCGCGGGCCTCGAGGAGGCGACGTTCAGCGAGCATTTCTACGACAAGCACGATTGCTTCATGCAGGCCGCGGACGACCTGCTGGGTCGTGTGGAACGCGACGCGCTGGCGCAGTTCCAGCAAGCGGCACCGTGGTCTGAGCGTGTGCGACTGGCGCTCCAGAGCCTGCTCTGTGCGCTCTCGCGTAACCCGGCCGGAGCGCGTGTTGCGCTCGTGGAGATGCTCGGCGCGGGCCCTGAGGCTTGCGAGCGCCAGCGCTCTGTGCTTGCCCTGTTTGCCACCCTGGTCGAGGAGGGCCGCTTGCAATCGGCGGATACCTCCGCACTGCCCGCCCAGACCTCTGAGGCGATCGTGGGGGGGATCGCCTCGATCGTGCAGCGCCGCATCCTGCAGGGGGATACCGCGAGGCTCCCGGAACTGCACGCCGATCTCACCTACTTCGCGCTGCTGCCATATCTAGATCACGAGCGCGCACTGAGCGTCGCTCGAGCCTCCGCGCCCTGAATCTCTTCAGAGGGCTCGAGCCCAGCTGAAGCCAATCGAGCCACCACGATGGGCTACTGGCGGCGGCGCCTACTTCGACGGCGTGGCGTGCGGGAACTGGCTTGTCTGCCCGTTGAACGTGAAGGGTGCTTGCTGGTTGCAGGCAGGTGCCGGGATCACGTTCGTAGAGTTTTCGGGATTGTTCGCGACAGGCGCGTAGACAGGACTGCCGGTCGGATGACCGCTCTTTCTACTGCCCGGTACCAGGCCCACCAACTGTTCGATGATTTCTTCGCTGATCGTGCCCAGTGGCGGCCCACTCAACGAAGGAGCGGAGTTGGCGCATGAAGCGCTGCTGAACACCTGCAGGCCGGTAGCGAGCGAGTTGAAAGCGCCAGGCTGCGGGTAGGCGTTGGCGCGGTTGGTGCCGATCTGCTGCTGGTAGACGCTGAGACCTTCGGGCGCGAACACATTCATCACCTTCAGGAAGTGCTGCTGTGTGGGACCTTCGACATTTTTGTTTTTTTCGTGAGTTTGCGTGGCGGCCGTCCCGTTGGCAAACAGTGCCTGCAGCTCGGGCACGTAGTCGCTCGCGTACTGAAAGAAGGGATTGAAGTTGTGCAGCACCGGGCTCAATGCGGCAAGCATCGGCACAGTCAGTTCAGTCACCTTTTTGACGTCCGGTAGGCCTACCTTGGCGGCTTGCGCAAGTGGGCCCAGGTTGGTGAGCAACGCATTGAATGGCGGCGTGAAGGGCTTGACGGCCTCCAGCAACGGCGTCAATTTTTCCTCGAAGGGACGGATCGCGTTGTACAGCGGAACGGTGTTGGTCGCAAAGGCGTCGAGGCTGTGGAATGCCGTCTGGGAACTGCGCTCGAACGCAGGCAGCAGCTGCCACGTTTCGGCGAACGCCTGGCTGGCTCCGGCAAACGCGTGGAAGGTGCGCTCTCCGTTTGAGATCAGGCCGCGGAACTGTCCCTCGCGCGCGGTCAGCGCGTCGAACACGACACCTGTGTTGTGGATGCTTGCCGTCAGCGCGCCCTCCTGTGAGTTGGCCACGGTGACGAGCTTGTTGGCGTCTTCCACGAACGGCTGGATGATCGCGAAGGACGAGTTGATCTCTTCGCCGCGGCCGCCGAGACCTTCGGCCAGCGACTGCATCCACACCTGGAAGGCCGCGCGTGTCTGTGGGTTGAACGCGGAGAGGATGTCGTCCAGCGTCACCGATGGTTCGACTTGGGCCTCGGGCAGTTCCCCACCGTCGGGCAGCGAGTGGGAGTCGGTGCCCTCGGGCTTTAGCTGCACGTAGGTCTCTCCCAGCAGCGTCTTCTGGCGCAGGATGGCACGCATGTTGGCGGGGATCGGTGCGTATTTGCTGGCGATTTCAACCGAAGCGTGCGCCAGGCCGTCCTTGTTGTACTTGAGGCTGATCACATGGCCGACGTTGACGCCGCTGATGCGCACGTCGGACTGTTCGGCGAGCGCCAGCGTGCGCTGGAAGGCGATCGTGAAGCGATAGCCCTTCGGCTTGAGCGGCACGGGGCCGCCAAACGACTCCCACAGGAACAGCAGCAGCCCGAAGCAGCTCAGCGCAAACAGCACGATCACGAGGATGTTGGCAAGCGTGGGCGCGCGCTTCTGCATCTCAGCGACCTCCCCCACTCGTTGCAAGCCGCCCGAAACTGTCCGTCGAGCCGAGCAGTTTTATACCGAAGCCTTTATTCGAATCTTTGTGTGTTGCCCTGACACGCGCGGCCGAAGCAGTACCGGCGCTCGCCGAGGTTCCGCTCGCCGAAGTCAAACCCTGTGCCTGACATTCCGCCGCCGTGGGCGGGTTGATCAGCGCAACCAGCAACTTCACGGTCGCGTTTACTTCGCTTACACCCGTAAAGAGTGGCAGCACTTCACAGTTCAGATAGGCAACGGTACGCCCGACCGGTCCGTGAGCGTCGGAAGTGCTGAGCACGCTGTTGAGGTCGTGGGTAGCCCAGGCGGCGAAGAACAAGAAGCCGCCCTGGTTGGGACCCGGGTTGTAGGCAAACTCGTTGAAGAGTTCGTTGAACACCGCGAAGCTCTTTTCAAGCCCCGGGAAGGCTTCGCTGAGTTCCTCGAGCGATGGATTGAGCTGCTTGATGACCGGCAGGATCTCCCGCGCCAGCGGACGGATTTGGTTCTTGATGATCGGCGTGCTCTGCTTGAAGAGCGAGCGCGAAGCTTCCTCGGCCGGCTGGAGCGATTCGGCGAACGGCTGGAGCTTAGTTAGGGTCGAGCCGGTCACCGCGGCGGCTCTCGCCAGCTTGCCCAGTCCGCTCTTGGTCTTGGTGAGCGTGCTCGGCAGCAGGTGCAGCGTCTGCTGGAAGCTCTGGTCCTGTTCGGCGAATACCTTGAAGACGGCGTTGGAGGCGTCGATCGCCTGTGAGATTTCGGTGTCCTTGTCGCCGAGCGCGCTGACGAACAGTTGGAAGTTGTGGATCGCGTGTTCGATGTTCTTGTGGCGCAGCTTCAGCTGTGCGGTGATCTTGCGCGCGTAGAGCGAGATCGGGTCGAAGCGCTTGAAGGTGGCCGAGAGATTCTCGGAGTTGCCCTTCAACCCAACGCCTGCGCCGTCGATCAGCTCCTGTAGGTACTCGCGCGTTTCGCCGTCGAGCGCGGCGAGGAATTCCTCGAAGTTCACGTCTGGGGCGGTCTGCGACTGGGGGATCGTGTAGCCGCTGGGGACGCGACCGGCGCTGGGAGTGCCCGGGTCCACCTCGACGGTCATGTCCTTCAGCTGCGTCTTGGGACGCAGCAGCATGGTCGCGTTGCGATAGATGTAGTGCGCGTACTTGGGCGTGATGTTCATCGTCACAAGTGCGCTGCCTTCGTCGGATTGAACGCTTGCGATTTCGCCGATCTTGGCCCCGGCGATCGTGACCGACTGACCCTGCCCGGGCGCCACCGCCTGAGCTGTGCGGAACTCAGCCTTGAGCGTGACGTATTCCTTGCCAATAACAGGTACCCATCCGGGCAGCGAGAGACGCTCGTTGGAGAGGATGTAGCCACCCACGAACAATGCGAATACGATCATCGCGACGATCGAGATGAAGGCGGTGCGGTAGCGCGCGATCTGGTCGCCCAGGCCGCGCTCTCCCTGGTGCTCGGACTCGGGCGTCATGGTTCGCTCCCGTCTGCCGGGCCGTGCGCGAGAGGACCGTTGAGGTTCTGCGGCGTCTGCGTGTAGCACGGCACGAGCGGCTTGTAGGGCGGCTCGTTGCCCGTGAACGCTGGGCTCGTGCCAAGTGGCGGCTGCGATGTGTGAGCCAGCAGCCGCAGTTTCTTGCCGGCGGACGGGACGCCGACGGTCGTCGCCGGCGCCGAGCGCAGCGTGGTGCCGCCCGTCTCGACCAGGAACCTGTTGGTCAATCCATTGCCGTTGAAGCTTTGCGAGATGCCAGCGAGGCCCACCATCGAGGACCAGAATTCCTTATAGGCTTCCTCGCCGGAGGTGCTCGAGCCGTCCTGCAGCTTGGTGTTTGCCGCCGGGTAGAAGATCGTGCTCAGGCACTTGGAGAAGAGATCCGTCTGTTTGAAGAAGGCCGGCTGAGTCACGACCAGACCGGCAAGCGTCGGGGCCGCTTCGCGCAGGCCTTGGGCGACGCCGCCGAGCTCCGTCGGAGCCAGCGATGCCTGTGTCTGTTCGATCCAGGGGAGGCCGGCTTCGACCGTCGAGGGAACCTCTTCTGTCCCTGGAGTCAGCGCAAGCGAGAACTTCCTGATCGCAGGGGTGGCGGCGTTGAAGTTGGTAAACGCGCGACTGGCGTTTTGGAAGGCTCCGGGCAACTGGGCGATCGCGGCCGTGATGCTCGTGGACTGCGCGGCGAAGGCCCCGAGGAACGTGTTGAAGTTGCCCACCCATTCGCCGAGCTGCTGTTCGTGCACGTTCAGGGAGGCTGTCAGTTTCTCGATGCCGGCGACCATCTTGGAAAGGTCGTGTTGTTCGACGCCCGCGAAGGCCTGGCTGACGATCGCGCCGCCTTCCAACGCTTCGGGACTGTCGTAGTAGGTCTTTTTCAAGGCCTGCGCCGCGTTCAGACCGTGCACGGCCGGGTTCTGTTCGGCGTTTTGCGCGGCTGTGGGCTTGCGCGTGAGCGCTGAGCCATATTCGGCCAGCAGTGTCTGCAGGTTGGCACGCGTTTCGGTAGTGAGCGTGTCGAGCACCTGATCGAGCTGGACTGGATCGGAGGTCTGTGTGATCGGGACTGTGTAACCCGAGGAGACGATGGGAGACGTCGGCGTGCCGGGCTGCAGGTCGACGAACCAGTTGCCTTCGAGCAGGATCCGCGCACGGATCTTGAGTGTCGCGTCACGGTGAATCGGCAGACCGCCTTTTGTGATTTCCATCGTCACAACGCCGGTGTTGCCCTCGCGCTCGATCGAGATGACCTTCCCGACGTCGACGCCCGCGATGCGCACTGGCGATTTGGGGCTGATGTTGACTGCCGTGGCGAACACCGCCTTCAGGCGGAAGCTGTGCTTGAACGGGATGTGCTTGGTAAAGCCGAAGTACACGACGATCGCGGTGATCACGATCACGATGACTCCGAAGCGCACCGGGTTTGATTTCTGCAACTCGACGACCGGCATCTCGTCGTAGCGTTTCCACCAGCGCACGCGGCTCATTTCTTGGCCCCCTTCGAGCCCTTCAGGCCGAGAGCTTCGAGTGTGGAGGCCGGATATTCCTCGCCGAACAGGTTGTTCTTGCGTTCTGTGGCTTCGGTTTTGGTCCCGACGTTCCCGGGGACGTTGCCGATCACAGCTTGGCCGATCTTGTAGGGCTCGTTGCCCGCTTCGCACTCCTTCGGCTGGCCGGGGCCGGCGGCGTTGGGGTACGGGTTGACGTGCAGATGGTTGTTGTCGGGGCCAGGGCCCGGGCTACCTGGTGGAGGCGCTTCGATAGAAGGCCCGTTGGCGGGGACCGAAGAAGGCAGACCCTCGTTGTTCGGCCCCAGCGGCGAGAGCACACCGGCCGCGCGCGCGACCGTGCCGACACCGATGCTCTGCGAGAGCAGACTCGCAAGATTGCGGAACGTGAGCGTCACGTAGTTGCAGGTCGTTTGCACCGGCGCCAACCCCGCGAAGAGCGGGTTGGCAAGCCCGAGTGTGTGCGTGGCGTCTTCGATGGCCGCGATCACGAGCGGATTCTGGCCGAACTTGGCAAACGCTTCAGTCGCTTCGGCAACCTCGCCGTTGAGCGCGGTCGCAGAGCGTACGTTGACGGCGCCGACTTCGAAGGCGTGTCCGAGCGGCGCCGCGACGGTCGTGAGAATCTTCGCGCTCGGGCGCAGCAGGCGCATGAAATCGGCGCTCTTGTTGACGAATTCGGCCTCGAAGGGCAGCGAGTGGGTTGCCTGGCGCAACGCGGGTGGGCCACCGGCGATCGTCTGTTCAAGTGACGGGGCGACGTTCGCCCAAGCCGTAAAGAAGGTGTTGAGGTTGGTATAGAGTTCGGCCTGTTCGCCTGCCACGGGCGCTACTTCTTTGGCGGCCCGGTCGAGTGCCACGAACAACTGCCCGAAGCCTGTCTGCGGCGAAGCGAGGTTGTGCAGCACAGGGATCGCGTTCGTGACCAGCGGCCGCAGCGTCGAGACCGTTTCGTTGATGCCGATCCCGCGCCCGGCGAAACCGTTGCCGAATGTCGTCAGGTTCACCTGGTCGGCCTTACGCGTCTTTTCGTCGAAAATGTCGAAGAATTGGTCGATGTCGACCGGTTCGCGTGTCTGGGAGACGGGGATCGTTTCGCCCGCTTTGAGCGTGCGCTTGGAGTGGCCTCGTTCGAGCGCCAGATACTTCAGGCCGATCGTCGAGACCGACTGCACGATCGCGGTTGTGTCCGCCGGCAGCGGTTCGGCGGCCTTTTCCAGCTTGAGCGAGACGATCGCGGTGACGCGACCGGTTTTCGGGTCCTGGTAAGGGCTGAGCCCGCTGATCACGCCGACGCGCTCGCCGCCGATGCGCACCTGGTTTCCCTTCTGCAAACCCGAGGCCTCGGGCAACTGCACCTTGATGTCATAAGTCGGTGTGAACGGCAGGCCGTTGTTGGCGTTGTAAGAGAGGAACACGGCGACAACCACGATCAGCGTCGTGACAGCGCCGATCAGCAGCGGACTGCCGGCAAGCGAGTTGGAGCGGCGGCGGTTCATCAGGGGACCTCGCTCGGGTCGCAGCCCAATTGGCCGTTCTCGGTGAAGGGCGAAGATCCGTCCGCCGCCGGCTGGGTGGCGGCGCCGGGGCAGCGGCGCAACTGGCCCGTCTTCAGACCCTGCACGACCTGGGAGGGATTTGCCGGTTTCAAGGTGTCTTCCGCGCCCAGTTCGAAGTCGGGGAACAAACCTGAGACGCGGGCGTAATGGCCGTTGGCGTCGTAGTAGGCCCCGGCCTGGCCGAACGCGCGCAGGAAGCCCTGGAAATCGGGTGTGTAGGGGCCGAACAGGGCGGTTATGGGCACGGATTCTTCGAGCGCCCGCACGTTGTCGGGCGAAGCTGTCGCGAGCGTCTTGGCGATCGCCGGCAGTGCAAGCGCCGCTTCTGTCAGATCGTTGCTCGCGCCGGGCTTGCTGATCGCTTCGCTGAAGTTCCCGACGACGGGCGTCGCCGTGATCACCAGCGGGCGCAGCTTGGAGGCGAACGACGCGGCGAACGGCGCGGCCGGCTTGCCTGCATTGACCAGCTTGGTCAAGTCGGCAAGCGTCGCGGGCAGCTCTTCGAACGTACGATTGCCTTCTCGGAATGTCGGGGGCAGCGCCTTCAAGCCGGCGGTGAGGTTGGACTGCTGAGTGGCGATTGCCGCGAAGGCGGTGTCGGCGTGGCTGACCAGTTCGGTGAGCTGCTGGCTGCGTCCCGCCAGCACAGTGGTCGTCTTGGCCGTTTCCACGAGGAAGTTTGAGAAGAGTTCCTGGTCGCCCCCGAATTCGGCGAGCACGTGATCGAGCGCGGCCAGCGCCGGCGGGAAGTAGCGCGAGGTCTTCTGCAGCTGAGGCGCGACGCCCGAATACTGTTCGGCGGATCCTTGGATGAACTGCTGCAAGCCCTTACGCGTCTTGGCGTTGAAGATGCCGAACAGCTGATCCAAATCGACAACTCCGTGCGTGGATGTGATCGGCAAGGTGGATCCGGAGGGCAACGCCGGGCTGTTGTTGGGCCCGGGCGCAAGCGCGATATAGCGGTTGGCAACGCTCGACAACGACGGCACACGGATTTCGGCCGTGGTGCCCTTGTGCAGCGGCGCCAGCGAGGATTCGACGTTGATCGTGATGCGCACGTCGTAGTCGTGCAGGAGCGTGATGTTCTTAATCGAGCCCACGGGCACCCCGCCGACCTGTACTTGATCGCCGCGCACCAGCTGTCCGGCTTCGGGAAAGATCAGGTAATAGGTGGCACTGCCACTGCCGCCAAGCAGGAGCACGAGCACGATCGCAACCACCACTGCGATCGCCGCGACAGCAACGATCCGAGTCGTGCTGGCGCGCCGCGATGGCGGGGGCAGCGGCGGTGGCGTCGATGCAGGCGGTGGGACGGTGGTCGCCATCGCGCTACTTGCCTTCCGCGGCCGGCGAGGCCACGCCGGGGTTGTCTGGAATCGCCGCCGGCGATGGCTTGGAGCTGACCGTGGGATCGGGCACCTCGCCGAGCCGGGCGACCAGCGCCAGCCACTGGGCGGGCGTCAGCCCGGAACCGGAGACGGCGGCGGTATGCGCCCGAGCGTCCGCAAGCGGGGCGAAATCGATGCTGATCGTGTCCCCCTCGTCGGCGAGCACCGTCATGCGAAGCGTGCCGAAACGCATGGAACTTGCGATCTGCAGTGGTTTCATGACGCCCTGCAGCGCTGCGAGCTTGCGCGCCACGGCGAGCCCGAGGGTGCTCGGCCCGTCTGCCTCGATGACGGGAGTCCCGTCGATCGCCGAGAGGTCGAGGACCTGACCGGTGGTGCCGGGCGATGGCAGGCCGTTCTTGGCCGTGGATGCCTGCGCGCAACTGCGTGAGGACACGGTCGGGCTCAAGCCTGAGGCAGCGAGGAACTCGAGCGCCGCAAGTACGCGCCTGTCGGCTCTGTCGTCGGCGATCAGACGGCGCTCGCAGCGGGGGAGGCGGATCGCGTGATCGCGCGGGACCTGCAGCGAGAGCTGGGTCTTGGACTCGAGCAGCGCTTGTCCGGGACTTGGCGTGAGCTTGGCAAATGGCGTGCGGCCAGTGGTTTTCACGGCTGAGGAACTCTGCAGCTTCACCCAGCCGTCGAGGATCGGCTTCGGATCGATCAACGGCTCGCCGATACCGGCCGGACGGATCTGAAAGACGATGTGAGGTTCGGCCCCGGATCCGACGTGGCCAAGCACGGTGCCCGCGATCACCTGCGCGCCGACGTGCAATGGGTGCAGGTAGACGTTCTCCGACCCGTCCCTGAAGGTACGAGTCGCGCCGCTTGCGGCTGGGTCCGAGGGGCCGGCGCCCAAGCTGATGCTGGAGAGACCAGTTGCACGCGGGGCACCGGCTTCGGCCGATTCGAGCACTGGGTAGAGCGAGGCGAGCGTGCCGAGCCCAGCGTAGGTGTAGGTGTTTCCGTAGACGTCCACAAGCGAGATGCTCGGGCCGAACGGGCCGGTCGGGTCGATCTGTGTGATGTGCCCGTCTTGTGCCGCGATCACGGGAGCCCCAGCCTGCGTGTAGATCGTCGTGGCGGGCACCGTATGTGGGGAAGGACCCTCGATCGTGGGGAAGCCGTCGCTGTAGTGCGAGGCGGCGTACACGGGAAAGCGCGCTTCGGTCAGGCCGGTGATCGCGCCGAGCAGTTCCGGCGGAGTGCCACCGAGCAAGCGCGCCCGCAGCATCACGGATTCGACGTATGCCTGCGAGTGGTTGTAGGCCAGTACCGCGCCACGAATATCTGTATCGCCACCGGCCTGCTTGAGATATCGAGCGGCGGCGAAGATCGCGTCGGCGGGGTTATAGGGGTCCTCATAGCCGCTGTTGTTGACGTCGACGCCATATTGGCTCCACTCGCTCGGCAGGAATTGCATCCAACCCTCGGCGCCGGCGCTGGAGACGCTCAGGTCGCGGCCGTAATCGGTCTCGACTTCGTTGATCGCGGCAAGCACCTGCCAGGGGATGCCGTAGGCGGCGCCCGCGGCCTGGTAGATCGGCAGCAGGAAGGGTGGGATCGAGAAGCTGTCGATGAAGAAACTGGGCACGTTCGAGAGCGAGCCACCGAGCGTCGAGGGCAGCGGCGGCGTCAGCGTCGAGGGCGACACGGCCTTGGTGTTCTTGCCGTTCTTGCCGGTCGTGGCGTTCGACGGCGGCTGCGTCGTGGACGGACCTCCGTGAGCGTGTGTGACAGTCGTACGCGGCTGCGAGCGCTGTGTCCGCACTTCCGGGGCGGGGACGGTGGTAGTAGTGGATTCGCCCGTTGAGGTCGTGGGGGACGGGGGCGACGCGGTCGTGCTCGTGCTCGTCGGCGCGGGTTCGGTTGCCGGTGGGGCGGGCACGTTCGTAGTCGTCGTTGCAGGCGCTGGCGCAGTCGTTTCCGTCGTGGGAGCCGTCGAGGTCGTTTCAGCAAGCGCCGCTTCGACTGGGGCCAACATGGAAAGCGTCGCGAGCAAAGGGAGCAGCAGCGCAGTGAATGGTGGGCGAATCCTCATGGTCAGTCGCCGAGCAGGTAGTTGAGCAGCATGCCGCTAGCTTCGGAGGATTCCGAGGATGGGCTGTAGTAAGTCGTGCCAGACGCCGCCCCACCCACTGGCTGAGCCGTCGGCGCCGCCCCGGAGGCGGTCGACAGCGCGCCGGCACCGGTCGCGCCGGCGGTGACCGAGCCCGGATACTTGGCGGTCGCCTCAGCCGGTGTCATCCCTTTCAGGACGGCCAGCGTGCGCTGCATCACAAGGCTTGTCGAGCTCGAACCGGCGGCAGTGGCCGTCGTGCCCGCCGTCTTACCGCCGATGAATTTTCCAGTAGAGCAGCTGGGATTGGTGACGATTGCGTAGCCGATGCAGCCGGCGCTGGCAACGATTTCCGCACGCAGGAAGTGCCCAAGCGCGTCGTAGCCGTTGACGCTGCCGGCGCCGAGATAGATGAAGTCGAGCAGGCGCTCCAACCCCCCCGTGCTTTTCAAGTTGGTGAGCAGCCCGGAGAAGTTGCTCGCGAACGGCTTGGCGTTCTTGCCGAGCCCCTTGGCCAGCCCGAGCAGCGGTTCCACGGCCTTCAAGGCGGAAGCCGTCTTTTTGGCGTTTTTGCCGACCGCGCTCAGGAAGCCTTCGAAGGATTTGGAGAACGGTGCCGTGCTCTTGAACAGTTTGTTGATGCCGGGCGCCGCGATACCGAGATCTTCGAGCGTCGGCGTCGTCTGTTCCGCAAAGCGTCCGAGCCGTTCCATCGCCGGTCCGAGCTGTTCGAGGAAAGCGGGGAAGTCGGCCAGGTTCTGAGCAAGCGCGCCGCGCTGGTTGGCGGTCGCCTGAGCAACTGTCTTGCTGGCTTTGATGAAGCCGACGACCTGGCCGCGATCGGCCGCGATCGGCGCGAGCGCGCGGTCACCTTCGACAGCGAGGTCGGTCAGCACCTTGTTCTCCTTCGCGAGGATCGCGAACACCGCTTCGAGCTGCTGCAGAGCCGGGTTGGCGCGGCGGATGACCACGTTCAGGTCCGAGCCACGGCCCGCGAGACCGGCGCCGAATTCGTTGAGGAGGATCGTCAGGCGCTGGGCCTCGGGCAGGCGCGTGATGTCGCCGAGCAGGTCGGGATCCACCGGGCTGTGCGTGTTCGTGACCGGCAGAAGCACCTGGCCGGCGCCTTCCTGCCCCGCGGGGATTGTCTTCAAGGGCGGTGGCAGAGGTGTGCCTTCGACGCGCGGCTGGGTGGGCAGGCAGTCCACGAACTTCTCGCCGATCAGCGCCTGCGGGCGGACTGTGCAGCTCGCGTCTTCGCGGAAATCCTGGAAGCCGGGAGTAGTGATCTTGAGCACAACCGCGGCCTTTGCCTGTGGCGTGGGCGTGACCGATCCGACCGTGCCGACATTGACCCCATCGATCTTGACGTTCTCGCCAGAGGTCAGGTTACCGGCATCGTCGAAGATCGCACGGACCTCATAGCTGCCGCTGGAGCCGCCGGCCGAGGTCGCGAGCAGCACAACAGCAACGAGCGCGACCGCGCAGACGGTAGCCGCGACGGCGGCCATGCCCCTCCTGAACCCCTGATTCTGCGTCCTCAACCCGATCCTACCTCTGTGTCGATAACGAGGAGAGGGCGGCCAATCCGTTTTGGATTCGGCCGCCCTGTCCCGCTGTCTCCCAGACCTTACGCGCATCGCGCACTCTCTGAGGTACCTCTTCCTTTACTTTCCTCCAAGTCCTGCCGGTGGCCGCCCCAAGCGCCAGACAGCCACCGAACCTCTCCTTAACTCCGTCGTGGCCCTACTTCTTTGGGCACGGCGCCTTGACGCTGACCGGAACTGTTTCCCCGCTGAGGAACTTCAGTTCGGCCTTGACCGGGAACCCGCCCTTGGCGCACTTCTTGGGAAGCGTGCCGTAGGAGACGAGCTTTTTGCCCTGCATGAAGGCTGCGCCTACCTTGACTTTGATCTGTTCCACCGAGCCGTAGGGAGCACCGGGCACCGTCAGCACGAGCGGAACTTCCGTCGTCAGCACGGGGCCGAAACCGCCTGCGGGCGAGCTGAATTTGCCCGACGAGAGGAGTTCGATCACTGCTGGTTCGCGACCTTCGGCGTAGAACCCAAGATCGCCGCCTTCCTCAAAGAAAGGCTGCACGGTCAGCGTCTCGTGGACGCGCGTGCCGCCGAAGGAGACGACGCCGTTTGCGGAGCCCTTCGGACCGGCGAACGACTTCTTCGGGCAGTTCTGGACTTCATGGCTTTCAAGCGTCGCGGCAGGACACGTCGTAAAGCCTTTGGTGCTCAGCTTCGAGCCGGGAGGCGTGTAGAACGTGACGCCCGTCAGCGGCGACGGGAAGCCGCCATATTCGGTGCCGCTGATCGTGATTTCGGCTTCGACGTCGGTGCCGGCGCCAAAGATGTTGCCGGTGCCGGGCCATGTGGGCCCGCCGTTGGAGCTCGGATTCTTCGGGATCGGGACGGCTTTGACCTTGAGCGTCACGACCGGGGCCGCCCCTGCGATCGCCGGTAGGGCCAGCATTGCTACGGCGAGGCCGAGCAAGGCCAAACGGGTGGATGCTTTGCGCATCAGCTTCTCTCCTCTGTTGATGGGACAGGTCCGCCTACGATCCGGGTAGCTCCGGTCCTTGACGGTCCGGCGACATCGAGTCCCCTAACGTCTCAGCCGTCTGGGGAGCATTGGCGATTTGCCCGCAAGATTAGCCGTATCGGACGACGTGTTCAACTAGGTGGTTGCGCGGCGGCGCTCAAATCGAGCTCGTCGCCGACGTAGCGCACCCCGACCGGCTCGACGATCACTTGGCGCGCTCCGACCTCCACAGAGCCCGCCAAGACGGCCCGGAAACCCAGTCGCCGTGCCAGTTCGACCGCCTTCGAGCCCGCTCCCGCGGTGCAGTAGATCGCGTAGCCGGAGCCCATGTTGAACGTCGAGTACGCAGCGTGCCTGTCAAGACCAGCCTGCTCCACGAGGAACGCAAGGACCTCCGGTACGGAGGGCAGCTCGGAGATGCGGTAGCTCAGCGCCTGGGCGGGGCGCATCAGCTTGAGCAGACCGTGGCCGGTCACGTGACTGAGGTAGGAGATGGCGAGATCGGACTCGAGCAGCGCCTGCACCAGCGGTACGTACATGACCGATGGGTCGAGCAGCGCCTCACCCAGCGTGCGCCCGCTCGGCAGGGCGGTCATATAACCGTCGGACAGGCGCTCGACGAGCAGCCGCGCAAGCGACGCTCCGTTGGCATGCAGGCCGCTGGAGGCGACCAGCACGATCTCATCGCCCGCCTGCAACCCCTCGCCAAGGATCGCGGCACGCCCCGCCGGCACCGCGCCGACAGCCGCGCCCGCCAGCTCGATGTCCTCTACCGCGACAAGCCCGGGCAGCGACGGCGACTCGCCTCCGCCCCACGTACAGCCGGCGTCGATGCACGCGCGCTGCCAGCCTTGCAGCAGCGCTGCGGCGCGCTCGGGCTCGGCGTACCACTCCGATGCGCCGGTGGCGAAATAGGCGTTGACTACCAGCGGCAGCGCGCCGACACAGCAGAGGTCGTTGAGGATCGCTGCAACCGTGTCGTAGGCGACGTCGGCGAAGCGGTTGATGCCGTGGCGCTCGAAGAGCTGCCGAGCGATGACCGACTTCGTGCCGAGCCCCTCCATCACGAAGGCAAGCGTCCTATCGCCGAACTCGAACACGAAGGCCGGCTCGCCACGCGAGGCATCGAGCGCACGTCCGCCGCGGACGGCAAGCAGCGACGAGGTGGCAAGCGCGCGTGCCATCGCCATGCGCTTGCCCTCGTCGAGCGCGTCGTAGTCGACGCCCGCCGCCTTGTAGTTGGCCGAACCCTCGCTCATCGGCGATGATCCTATTCCCACTGCCGAGGAGGAGACGATGGACTTCCAGCCGAGCGAGCGTTGCATCGAGTTCCAGGAGCGCCTGAGCGCTTTCATGGACGAGCACGTCTATCCCGCCGAGCCCGTGTACCAGCGCCAGCTGGCCGAGTCCGGCAACCCACACCACCAGCCGGCGGTGATGGAGGAGCTCAAGGGCCGCGCACGCGCGGCGGGGCTGTGGAACATGTTCCTGCCGGACGCCGACCACGGCGCGGGCCTCTCCAACAGCGACTACGCGCCGCTTGCGGAGATCCTTGGGCATAGCCATATCGCCTCGGAGGCATGCAACTGCTCGGCCCCGGACACAGGCAACATGGAGGTCCTGCACCAATTCGCCACAGAGGAGCAAAAGCAGCAGTGGCTTAATCCTCTACTCGAGGGTGAGATTCGGTCCTCGTTTGCGATGACCGAGCCCGACGTGGCCTCTTCTGACGCCACCAACATCACGCTGCGCATCGAGCGCTCGGGAGACGAATACGTGCTCAACGGGCGCAAGTGGTGGACCTCCGGCGCTCTGCATCCGCACTGCAAGATCATGATCGTGATGGGCAAGACCCAACTGGATGCGGCCCGGCATCGCCAGCAAAGTCAAATCCTCGTGCCGATCGACACCCCCGGTGTGCAGATCTTGCGAGGGCTGCCGGTCTTCGGCTACCAGGATCAGGAGGGCCACGCCGAAATCCTCTTCGAGGATGTGCGAGTGCCGACAAGCAACCTGATCGCCGGCGAGGGCGACGGCTTCATGATCGCCCAGGCACGACTCGGCCCGGGGCGCATCCACCACTGCATGCGCTCGATCGGCGCCGCCGAGCGGGCGCTGGAGGCCATGTGCAGGCGAGCCGTGGAGCGCACGACCTTCGGCCAACCCGTGGCGTCCAGGGCCAACATTCAGGACTGGATCGCCGAGGCGCGTATCGAGATCGAGATGGCGCGCCTGCTCACGCTCAAGGCCGCATGGCTGATGGACACGGTCGGCAACCGCCACGCTCGCACCGAGATCGCCGCCATCAAGGTGGCCGCTCCGAGCATCGCGTTGAAGGTGATCGATCGTGCGATCCAGGTGCACGGCGGCGGCGGCGTCTCAGACGACTTCCCGCTCGCCTGGACCTACGCGCACCTGCGTACCCTGCGCCTGGCCGATGGACCAGACGAGGTCCACAAGCTGTCGATCGCACGGCGCGAGCTGGCGCCGTACATGCCTTCCGAGGCTGGTTGAGCAGACGCTCCAAGTGATGCCTCGCGCGCACAGGAGGCACGGCCGATTCGAAGACCCTACGACTGCCCCAGACGCAGGCTGTAGAGCACGGCGGCAACCGACGTAGCGAGGTTCAGACTGGAGACGCCAGCTCGCATCGGCAGGCGCAGCCGGGCATCGGCGCGTTCGAGCAAACGCGCGCTGAGACCATCGCGCTCGGTTCCAAACGCCAGCAACGCGCGCGGAGGCACTGCCTCGGGGCGCAGCTCCTCTCCCTCGGGGTCCAGCGCCAGCAGCGGCCTGTCGGTCTCGGGCAAATTCTCCACGCGCGCAACAGGCAGCGCGAAGTGCAGTCCCGCCGAGCCGCGCACCGCAACCGGATCCCAAGGATCCTGACGGCCGGTCGTGAGCACGCCCGCCGCCTCGGCGGCTGCGGCGACGCGGATCACGGCACCGAGATTGCCGAAGTGGCGCGGATCCTCAAGCAGCACCAGCGGCGCCTGCCCCTCGGCGGCGAGCATCGCCAGCGGATCAGTTGCAACGCGGCGAGCAATGCTGACCACGCCGGTATGCGGGATGTAGGGGCCGAGCCGCTTGAAAGCCTCTGCGGGCAGTACGACGGCGAGCGCTTGCATCCGCTCGATCAGATCGGGAGCCAGGCCTTCTCCCAGACGCGCCAGCTCGGCCGTGTCAGAGCACGCAACCAGCTCTATGGAAGCGCCAAAGCGAAGTGCATGCTTGAGCGCATGAAAGCCTTGCAGCACGACCAGATCCTCGCTGCGGCGTGCCTCGTGGAAGCGCCGCACGATCACGGGCGTGTCGAAACCGGGCGCGCCAATGCTCACCGGCTGAGTGTATGTCGGCATCACGGCCAGCGCCGAGCTGCTCCGGCGCCTCCCTCCCGGGTTACTCCAGCCTCCGCGCCTGTTTCATCGGCGCCAGGGGGACCAACCGGCGCGTGAAAGACTAATCAGCTGCTACCGTTCGTTCGAACGAACGGTAGGTATCGACGATCTGAGTGGGCGCACCTAACAGCACGCCCTTCCAATCCAAAAAAATGTCCTCAGCCACCCATTCAAGCTCAGCCGTAGACGCCGAAGGCGCCAATCCCCTCCGTCCGCCGCGAGATCTACACGAGTGCGTGGCAGCGCTGGCCCAGGGACGCGTCAGCTCTACGCAACTGGTGCAACAAACGCTCGAGCGCATCGAGACGACCCAGCCCACGCTGAACGCTTTCCGTGTGGTGCGTGCCGAGGCCGCCCGTACCGAGGCTGCCGAGGCCGACAGGCGTCTCGCGGCCGGCGAGCGGCTGCCCTTGCTTGGAGTGCCGATAGCGATCAAGGACGATGTGGACCTCGCCGAGCACCCGACCTCCTTCGGCTGCTCAGGACCATTCGCGGCCAAGACCGAGGATTGCGAGATGGTGCGTCGCCTACGTGCGGCCGGCGCAGTGATCGTCGGCAAGACCAACACGCCCGAGATCGGCCTCTACCCCTTTACCGAGGGCAAGGCATTCGGCGCTACACGTAATCCCTGGAGCCTCGAACACACCCCGGGGGGCTCCAGTGGCGGCTCGGCCGCTGCCGTCGCCGCGCACATCGTCCCCGCCGGCCTCGGCTCCGACGGAGCCGGCTCGGTGCGCATCCCCGCCGGCTGGTGCAACCTCGTCGGCGTCAAGCCCCAGCGCGGGCGCATCTCCACTTGGCCCGACGCCGAGTCATTCAACGGCCTTACCTGCATCGGGCCGCTGACCCGCACCGTCGCCGACGCCGCCCTGATGCTCGACGTGGTGAGCGGCAATCGCCCCGAGGATCTGCACGCCCCGCCCCCACCGCCCGAGCCCTACGTCCAGGCGATCGCCCGCGAGCCGCGCCCATTGCGCATCGCGCTCTCCCTGCGCCACGCCTTCAGCGGCGCCCCCGTTCACCTGCACCACGAGATCGAGGCCGGCTTGCGAAGAATCGGCCGGGTGCTCGCCGAACTCGGCCACATCGTCGGCGAGCACCATCCCAGCTATGGCCTGATGGGACTCACGCTGGTCGCGCGAGGAGAGTCTGGAGTGCATGGCTGGGTCAAGCGCGTGCCAGACCACTCGCTGCTGGACGCGCGCACTCGCTCGACAGCACAGATCGGCGGCATCCTGACCAAGACCGTCCTGCCCCTCGCCAGACGCTTGGAGCGACGCTTTCAGGATCGCATCTCCTCGATTTTTGGGGATTTTGACGTGCTTATAACCCCTACTAGCGCCAGTGTGCCACTTCCGATCGGCAGGACCGATGGACTCTCCAGTTGGTCCACGCAACAGGTGATCGCCGGCTCGTGTCCATATACGTGGCCATGGAATGTGCTCGGCTGGCCGGGGGTTAGCGTGCCTGGAGGGCTCACAAGCGAGGGCCTGCCCTTTGGAATACAACTGCTCGGCCCAGCGTGCAGCGAGGCAATGCTGCTGTCGCTTGCCGCTCAGCTCGAGCGAGTCGAGCGCTGGCATGAGCGCGTCGCGCCGCACGCCGTCGGGGGTGTGCCACGATGATTAGCGCAATCGCACCCATCGGCACAGATGCATCTGGGGAGCCGGACGGGGTTGCTCAAAAGGTCGATGCCGCGCGCGCCCGCGGGGGGCATGCCAGTTCGAGCAACCCACTCAATGCGGTAAGAAGCGACGCTGTGGGCGTGCGCGAGCGCATGCTGCGTGCGACCCTGAAGCTGATCGCCGACGGCGGCGTCGCCGCGGTCACCAACCGCCGCGTCGCGGCCGCCGCCGGAGTATCGCTCGGCTCGCTCACCTACCACTTCGCAAGTCAAGCCCAGCTGCTGCGCGAGAGCCTGCTCCTGCACGTCGAGGAGGAGACCGCAAGGCGTGAACAGATCGCGCAAGAGCTGGCAAGGCAGAAACCAGGCGTGCGACAGGTCGCCGAAGCCGTCGAGCAGCTGGTGGCCGTCCCCTCCGAGATCCCCAAGCAGATAGCGGAGCTTGAGCTGCACCTTCAGGCCGCGCGCGACCCCGAACTGCGCGAAGCCTCGCAGCGTTGCTTCGAGGCCCACGAACAGATTGCGAGCGCCGCGCTGAGCGCGCTCGGAATTCCCGACGGAAAGCGCCACGCGCCCGCCGTGGTCGCGCTGATGACAGGACTTGCCGTGCGCCGCCTCGCTGAGGGTGGACGAGACGCACAGGGCACTTCTGACGCGCTGCTGGCGCTCGTTCGCGGGCTCGAGCCACGGTAGCTGGACCAGGTTTAGCCCAGCCCATTCGAGTCGCGCACCGCGACAGTCCCCAGGATCGCCTCAGCGTCCGAGCGTGCGCACCAACTCGCGAGCACGAACGCGAACGCCGCCGATCAGCTCGCGTACCTCAGAGAGGCCGGCCCGCAACTCGACGTCCCCCACCTCGATCGGCAGCATCGAATCCTGCAGTTCGCCGAGCATGCCGTCCGCTCGTGCAGCGGCGTCGACCGCGGCGTCGATCAGGCCCTTCGTGCCAGTCGACGGGGCTACTGGAGAGGGTGTCTGGAACGTGTAACCGGACAACTCGTGGCGCTCGGCGAACCCCGCATAGACGCGCTTGGCGCGCCCATAGGCCGTCTGGATCGGCTGGAACAGCTGCTCTTCAAGGCGCTCGGCAGCCCGTTCGTCGAGATGCTCATAGGCCTCGCTCAGCAATGCCAGAGCGATAGCGATCTCATCGGCGGCGCCAGCGAGATCGTCCAGAATCTGCTGGCGACCCTCAGCGGTGGTGTAGGACATAGCCGACAGCCTACCCACGAAGGGCGCTGCTCCCCCGGACCGAGCTTTCCTTGTGCGCGGGGCCTGTATCCAACGATCAGACAGCGCTTGCGACTTCGCGTTCCTCGAAGAACGCATGTTCACGCTTACCCATATCGGTAACCGGTGGAGCACCCTCGAAATGCTCGGCGGTTATCGAGCCCCAACGGTTACCGGCTCGCAGCTGCGCGATCACCGACAGTACGCCCATCTCCATGCGGCTCATGAAGGTGTACTCGGGCGACATCGTGATATGACGGAAAGCGTTGGCCGAGGGGCCGTTGGGCGAGCACCTGCGCGCGATCCTCCTCGCCGCGTATTCAGGTGTGACAGTGAAGTGCTCATTCGCCCAAAGCATCTCCCCGTCCCCTCGCCAGTAGGCGAATATCTCCTCGGGGGAAACCGGGTCTGAGGACTTGCAGAATCCAACCTCCACGCATGCCCGCCAAGTTCCGAGGACATCGCCGCGCAAACATTCACGCAGTACCTCGTCCATGATCTTGACCTGCTCGGGGCGGAAGCGCTTCACACAGCCGAAGTCCAGAAAACTCACGCTCCCATCCTCATGAAAGATGTAGTTGCCAGGATGTGGATCGGCGTTGAACTGGTAGATACGCTCGTAGGTGCCATAGACGAAGCGGAAGATCGCCTCCGCCCACTGGTCGCGCAGCTCTTGCTTGGCCGTGAGGGCGTCGCTCCAGTGGATGCCCTGTACGAGCTCTTGAGTCAGGACATGACCGGTGCAAAGCTCAGGAACAACGTCCGGTACGTGGATGAACGGATGTCCTCGATAGTAGTCGGCGAACTCTGCCTGACTGGCGGCCTCCAGCCGATAGTCGAGCTCCTCGACGATGCGCGCTCCCATCTCACGCGCCGCGCCGCGCAGGTCAAAGCTCAGTCTCCGCGGCGACATGCCACCGATGGTCAACGTCAAGAACGTAGCCAGCAATTCTGTGTTCTTGAGGTCGGCGCAGATTGCCTCCGCCACTCCCGGATACTGAATCTTGACCGCGACGTCACGACCGTCTTGCAGTTGAGCTGCATGCACTTGACCGACCGACGCCGCCGCGAGCGGTTCCCACTCGAATTTGGCAAATACATTCTCGGCAGGTTGGCCCAGCTCGCGCTCGAGCACCTCGCGCGCGAGCACAGGCGCCATCGGCGGCGCATCGTCGCGAAGGCGCATCAGCGCCGTTTGGTAGATCGACTGGAGCTCCGCTGGAACCGCGGGACTCAGCAACGCGAACGAGGCCATTTGTCCTGCCTTCATCAGCGCGCCCTTGGAATGGCCGAGCAGCTCGGCGTAGCGCTCGGCCGAGCGTACGTGGAACTCGCTTCGATCGGCGTCCGTCCACTTGCCGCGCAGCTTGGCCATCAACGCCTCGCCGGCGCTCCGAACAGTCAGACCCACAAGCGGAGCGGTGCGCCGCAGGCGACCTCGGCCGATCCCGTCGCCACGCGCCTCGCGCACATCTGGAGAAAGCTCGGAACCGGACATACCCCACCCCTCCATCCAATCAGTCGACCCTGACCTTTACTCAGCGTATACTTGGAAAACGGCTATGTCAAGTACGGTATGCGACTCACTGTCGCTAGCGTCCAAGACGCCTCTCGTACAACTCGTCGGCACGAACCATCAACCCGCCGAGGCTGACATGCAGGCCTTCGCACAGCTTCAACAGGGTCTCGTATGTGGGATTGCCCCGACCGCAAACGAACGTGCCGACCTGCTTGACGTCCAGGCCCGAGTCGTCAGCAACGCTCTCCTGTGTCATATCGGCGTTTTCGGCGATCACCAATTCGATCGCCTGACCCAGCGTGGCATGGCGAAGACTGCGCGGCTTGACGGTCCTTGGGCGTGACATGCGGTGCAGACTTGCGCATTTCAAGCGGAGGAGTTAGGGCATCGATGTAGAAAAAACGCCACAGTTGCTCTTTTGACCGCACTTTGGGGGCTTTTCGTGGCGCCAGGCAGTGACAAAGATCCCAACCTGATCGTCCTCGGACGAGCAGTCCAGCTGATACGCGAACAGAGAAGTATGAGCGCCGGCGAACTCGCGAAAGCAAGCGGGGTTCTCCGCGAACATCTCGACGCCCTTGAAGCCGGGCAGCTCGACCCCACCTACGAGCTGCTACTGGAGATCGCCGACGGCCTCGGCGCCCAACCCTCAGCGCTCGTCATCCTCGCCGAACAGCTCGACTCGCCCGCTGACCAGTGAGGTAGAGAGCCAGAAGCTCAATGGTCGAGGTACGAACCCATCGGGTTCGATCCCGCCTTGCGACGATCAGATCGAGTCGCTCTTGCTCCGGTTGCACTCGGCGCATAGAAGCTGGAGGTTCTGAAGCGTCGTGGCGCCACCGTGCGCCACGGGCAGGATGTGGTCGTACTGGAGGTCGAAGGCGCCGCCGCACTCGACGCAGTGGCCACAGTCGCGCTCGAATACTGCTCGGCGCAGATCTGTCGGTATTGGAACGCGCGTCGAGCGACCGTTTTCCTCAGCCCGCATCAGGCTTCGCGCGGACTGCAGCTTCTGCTCCTGGCGACGCTTGCGTTGCAAGACCAACGCCTTCACATCCTCGGCTCCCAGGCCTTCATCGTCCCAATGGAAGTCATCCAAGAATTGCCAAAGATTGCGCCGGCCATCGCGCCACATATGCACCGGTTCCGTCGCCGTCGCTTGCTGAGCTGCTTGCACCTGAGCCTTCGACCACCTCAGTTCCATGATCTTGCGCCCAGACTGCACCGCGTAGCGACGCCGGTGAGCATCCGGCGAATCGTCCAGGGCAGCTTGACGAGCTGGGCTTATTGTCCACGCGAAGCATCCGGAACCGTATCGGCATGCTGATCTTGTTTATGAGCCCGCGACACCTTTGGGTGCGCCTCTTTATGGGTGCGCGGGGCCAGGAGACGCTTTCCCGTTCACGCGTGCGGGCTCCATCACTGCACTTGGCGTGGCCGCCGAGCAGCAGGGGGCAGATCAGGCGGCGACGGCGGCGACGCACTCAGCTCACAGGATCGACGGCTTGCACCATGAACCCCTCACGTCGCGCAGCGCTGGCAAGCCGCTCGTCGAGGGTCACGATGTTCAGCGAGGCAGGCAGTCCCTCCGAGGCAATGACAGCGGCGGCAAGCTGCAGCGAGTCGGCACCGCGAAGCGTGTGTACTCGGAGGAGCCGACGTGCGGTGCCTCGTAGGGCCACAGTCGGCTGCACCTCGTTCCAGCTCTCGGCGAGACGGTCTAGGCGCTCAAGCGCGGCAGTCATCGCACCATCCGCCAACGCTCCTTCCCGCTCCAGCCTTGACAGTGCGGATGCGCACTCGACTTCAGTTGCCCACCAAACGCACATAACCGGGTCCTGGGCGGCGCTCGCCAGCAACCCCTCAGTACTGGCCTCGGTGACAATCAGCGGCACGATCGCTGAGCTGTCCCAGAACCTCAACGACCCTCGCGCCTCTCCTCGATCAGTGCCGCAACAGCGCTCGCTGAAGCCCTCGGACTCGGCGGGCTCGTGCTCAACAGCTCCGTCACGGGTGGCTTGCGAGCCGCTCGGACCGCTCCGACACGCTCCAGCCTCGCGATCCTTCCCTCGGCGTCAGGAGAAGCACTAATTGCAGACTCCAATCGTGCAACCGGCGTGCCTCGATCCATGATCAGCACAGACTCGCCGGCGCGCACCTGACCGATCAGCGCACTAAGCCCGTTCTTTGCTTCGGTAATCGTCGCGACGACCATCAGGCTAGAATAGCGTGATTGCCCTAGCTACTCAAGCCTTCTACTTCGCAGTAGTGGTGGCCGAGCGAAGGATCGCTACACTGCCGCAGACAAAACGCTACACTGCGGTTTTGGTGCAGGGCCAGAAAAATAATGGCGAATCCAGCGCAGACGCGACGCCGAGGGATGAGTTCGAGGCGTTCGAAGTGACGCTTCGAACGCTGTCCGAGCGCGTGCGGAAGGACGATGCCTTCGCACATGAACTGTACGGTGCGCTCTGCAACATGCGCTGGCGCCGCCGAGACGCCGACAGCGCGCCTGTTTCGATGAGCTGGCGCTATGCAGGCGGCATCGTCGCCCATCTTGCCTGCAAGGGAGGCTGCTACCTCGACTACCACTGCTCCGGCAACGAGGGCGCGGTTTCCCCACGTATTCGAGATGCTCTGGGTGCACTGGGGTGGATTTCGGCTCCGTGGCCGGAGGACGAGACATCAACGAGTTGACGGTTTGATCAGCCCATCGCGATCAGCTGCGAGCGCGCGGCACTTACAGACAGCTGTCAGTGGAGACGATTGGTCGAGACGACGCGAAATCGTCAGTACTGGCCTAGCGTCTGCTCGCCTGTGCTCCTTTGATGCAACCCAAACGAGGGGCACCAAGGGGAAGGCTAGAGCTGTTCGCGCAGCTCGTCGCGGCTCAGACCGGCGTCTCGGAGGATCCCGTTCAGGGTTCCGCGCTTGAGTTCGCGGTGCAGCGGCACGACCAGCGAGACGGCTCGATCCTGGTGCTTGAGCCGAACATGGCTGCCGCGCTGGCGGGCAACTTCCCAGCCGAGCTTCTGGAGCACCTCGATCAGCTGCGCGCCGGAGACGACCGGCAGACGCTCGCTCACGCGGGAACGGCGAGCCTGCGGCGGACGATGCCGGAGCCGACCGGCCGTCCTTCTTCGCGCAGACCCTCGACGTAGAGAGCAAGAGCCTCCTGGGCATTCTCGACCGCCTCGTCGATGTCCTCGCCCTGCGTGTGCAGACCTGGAAGGTCTGGCGCGTAGACGTGGTAACCGCCCTCGTCCTGGGGCTCGAAGACGAACTCAAACTCGCTCTGCTCGGCCATACGCTCAGGATACCGCCAAGCGCGACGGACGAGACGACTTTCGGCCCTACCTCATCCCATCTCACCGGACTCGTCAGGCACCGACGACAGCCGCCGGACGTTCGTGGTGCAGGCCCGCTTCAACCGCTCGCGTGCGGCTTGCTCCGAGGGATGAGACCGTACGTGGACATCACCAGCGCGCCGCCGTCCGTGCGTCCGAACTGAACGGCGACATCGGCATTTGACACGCCAAGTTCGAGTAGGTGCGTGGCGCAGAAGTGACGCAGCTCGTAGAAGTGCATCTTTGGACGACCGAAAGCTGTGCGCACAAGACGCCAATAGTGCAGATGGCTGCTCTTTGAGAGGTGACTCCCACGCGGCGTCACGAAAGCCACGGCACGTCGAGACGAGCCGGGACATCGACCAATGCTTCGCGAGCGGCCGGGGGAAGGATGACTGTCCGCGCCTGCCCATTCTTGGGAGCCTTGATCTGCGGCGGTTTTCGTTCGCGCCGTTTCGCCTTGTGCGCCGGGGTTCCCCCTGCGTTGATCCGCGTTTCGCGAACCTCCGCAGGAGTTCCAACCAGTGGAGACGCCGGGAATCGAACCCGGGTCCGCAGTCGCGTATGAATGGCTTCTACGAGCGTAGCCGGCGCTCTAATCTCGCCCCCTACTAGCCTCGCCGGCCGGGTTGTAAGGGACCAGCCTCCTTGAGTGTTCCCGGGTCAGCGGAGGCGGGCCTCACCGGGTGAGCCTACTTTCTGATCCCGAGAATCCCCGCCGTAGGCGAGTGGGGCTCGAGACCTCGTGCCTTAGCTATTGACTAAGCAGCGAGGGCGTACTCGTGAGAGTCCGCACTTATGGTTTTCCCGGGTGTTTTACGAGGCCGCCCGGGACCTCGACTCGCGACCATCCACACGAGCCAACCGCGTCGAAGCCTGTCGTCCCCGTGGATGCGTACTCGCAGCAGTGTAGCGGCCGTTTATACGATGCCCCCTGCGCGCGGGGGGGCATAGGCGTCTTGGCGAACCACCGCTCCGGCCCCGACACACCGCGCTTAACGAAATCGACGCGGTCCCGGGCCGCTTCGAGGAACCTTTCGCCGGTCGGCCGAAAGCCTTCCGACGATTGGTGGCGCGGCCTCACACCTCGGTGGCCTCGCTCTTTGCGGCTCGGGGGTCCGCGTCTACATCCAACGTACGCTTCTCGCCGACCTCCGTCAAGAGGGCTCGCGCGCTTTCCCCGCACATTCCGAAAAAAGCGCTTGCGATGACATGCAGACGGCTTATTAGGCGCCGCTTATGACGGCTGCGACAATAGGTGGATGGACGGTGAGGTGCCCCTGGCAAGCGAGGCTCCATTCGGGGCTCCTCGGCGTCCCCTGCGCAAGAGGATCGGTAGCGCTTTTGCGGGTCTCGCCGCACTTGCGGCGAAGTTCGGCGCCTACCTGAAGACGGGGCTCCTGCTGCTACCGAAACTGGCCTTGCTCAGTACCGCTGGCACCGCACTGATATCGATCGCCGCCTATAGCCTGCTGTGGGGCTGGACGTTCGCCGCCGGCTTCGTTGCCCTGCTGTTCGTGCACGAGATGGGACATGTAATCCAACTCAAACGCGAGGGCCTCAAGGCAAGCACACCGATGTTCATTCCCTTCCTGGGCGCGGCGATCTTTGCGCGCTCGCTCGGCGACAACGCGCTCGCCGAGGCGCGCGTGGGTTTGGCCGGGCCGATCCTCGGCACGCTCGGAGCGGTCGCAGTGGCCGTTGCTGGGGCCCTCACCAACAGCGACCTGCTGCTCGCACTCGCCTATCTCGCGTTCTTCCTGAACCTCATCAACCTGATCCCGGTCGTACCCTTCGACGGCGGGCGCGCGATGGCTGCCGTGGCGCCCTCGATGTGGTTCGTGGGGATCGGTGGCTTGGTGGCGATGATCTTCCTGCTCGGCAATCCATTCCTGTTGATCTTCATCCTGCTCGCGCTGCGCGAGATGCCGCGCCGCTGGCGCCAGTTGAGGTCGCACTCGATCGAGCAGGCCGCCTTCTATCGCGTGCCGCGTCACAGCCGGATCGCAATCGGACTCGTGTACGCAGGGCTGATCTTGGTGCTTGGAATCGGCATGTCCGAGACTCACATCCTCGTCAGCGCCGGTCACAGCTTCCGAGCGATCTGAACTCGACCACCATAGGGCTCGCTCCAGCCGCGTGCTTGGCGGCCTGAGTTCGATTCGAATCTGTAGGTAGGCTATTGCCGGGGCAAGACAGGGCATATGGGCCAACGTGACGGGATTGGGGTTTGCATGGGACCTAGAAGGCTGGCGGCGGCCGCGCTCGCCGCGACTACTGTGGCTGTTGCGGGTTGCGGTGGGTCGGCAAAGCCGCTGACGCACGCTGAACTTGTGAGCAAGGCCAACACAATCTGCAAGACCGTTACGGCGAAGTTCGCTACCAAGCGCGCCAACTCCGTTCATGACATTGCCCGCGTAGCCCCTGAACTAGCCTCCTTCGAGCAACAGGCGCTGTCCGAATTGAGCAAACTCGTTCCTCCGGCCGATCTCGAGAGCGACTGGAAACAATTCGTCGCCGGCGCCGAGTTGCTTGCCGAAAACACTTCGAGGCTAGGCGAATACGCGAAGGCGAACAATCTCAAAGCAGCTAGCGGGCTGATCGCCTCGACCGCGAGAACCCAGCACCAGATGCAGGCGATAGCCAAACGCGACGGGCTGACCGAGTGCAATCAGGTCGCCTGAACCGACTGGGCGCCTTAGACTGGGCAGCCTCCGAGATGTGCCGACAGGTGCGGCTCATCTTGCCTCCATCTTTTGGGCACGGTAGACGATGTCTGCGGGTATTTGTCCTTGGGTGAGGCGTCCGTGGTGGACGCGGTCGGTGTTGTA